>Ga0075954_118_pt1 | contig 33847 bp, 33 predicted proteins | sample RifGroA2_FD_68018 | JGI IMG/M metagenome (GOLD analysis project Ga0075954, IMG submission 68018) | Parcubacteria bacterium GW2011_GWA2_43_9b | reverse complement strand
ACAGATTTATGGAAAAGAAAATGTCTACTTATCAGGGTTTTTGCCACTTAATGTTTATCAAATATTACCTTAAAAAATTAGTTAAATGAATTTTGTAACCATCTCGATCTGTTTTTTCATTCTAAAGAGCTCAAAGGCGTTACTTTTGACGAGTTGAAGGTCGGCGATGCCGTTACCTTTGAAGTCGTTGAAGGCGAAAAGGGCCCAAGCGCGGTTGGCGTGTCTCGCGCTTAGCCGGCAATAAAAAAACGTCTCGCTGAACGCGGGGCGTTTTTTTATTCGGCAAGTTTCAGGGTATATTTGTTTTACTGTCTTTTCAGTGCTATTCTGAAGGCGGAAGATAAAAACCTTTTTTATGGAACCATTAGCGTCAAAAATCAGGCCAAAAAATTTGGCGGAATTTGTCGGGCAGGAACATTTGGTTGGCGCCGGCAACCCCTCGACAGGGCTCGGGGCAGGACCCCTTTACGTTGCCATAAAACAAAAGCATCTGTTTTCTTTTATTTTATGGGGCCCGCCGGGAACCGGAAAAACGACCCTGGCTAAAATTTACGCCAGAAGCCTTAACGCGAAAATTTATGAATTATCCGCGGTCTCGGCCGGCAAGGCGGATATCAAAAAAATCTTGGACGAAACTTTTATGGGAATTCCCAGAGTTTTATTTTTGGATGAGATTCATCGCTTCAATAAAACCCAGCAGGATTTTTTACTTCCCTATGTTGAGCGCGGAGACATAACTTTGATCGGAGCCACTACCGAAAATCCGAGTTTTGAAGTAATCGCGCCTTTGCTTTCCCGTTGCCGGGTTTTTGTTTTGAACGAGCTTTCCGAGGACAATATGAGAGCTATTATTAAAAGGACGGGGCTTAAAATGGATAAAAAAGCCGAGGATTGGCTGATTAGTATGGTTAATGGAGATGCCAGGCAAGCCATAACGATGCTGGAAAACACGAGCCAGCTTTATAAAAAAATTACGGTAGAAAATTTAAAAAATACTCTGCAGTCAAAGTTTTTAAGATATGATAAACTGGGGGAGGAACATTACAACACCATCTCGGCGTTCATCAAAAGTTTGAGAGCGGGGCAGGCGGACGCGGCTTTGTATTATTTGGCGCGGATGATAGATTCTGGCGAGGATCCGAAATTCATTGCCAGGCGGATGGTTATTTTTGCTTCAGAAGATATTGGTCTGGCTCAGCCCACGGCTTTAGTCGTGGCGAATGACGTTTTTAGGGCCGTGGAAATAATCGGGTTGCCAGAATGCGCCATTAACTTGGCGCACGGAACGGCATATTTATGCGAATGCAAAAAAGACCGTAGCGCCTACAACGCCTATGGTGAAGCCATGGCGGACATAAAAAAGTTAGGAAATTTGTCAATTCCCTTGAATTTACGCAATCCCGTCACAAAATTGATGAAGGAATTGAATTACGGCCAGGGATATGAAAAATATTCCAGAGAATCTTATTTGCCGGAGAAGCTTAAAGGAAAGAAGTATTTGAGGAGATAGCAGAAGACAGCATATTTTTTCGGCCCGCCTTGATTTATGCGCCCTTCGGGCTGGCATTAAAGATCCCACCGCCAGCCCGAGTCCGAAAAAATATACTGTCTTCTTACCCGATAATTTATATATAGATGGTTACAAAACTCATCGGGAAGCCCGAAGTCCGACTTCAAAGGCATCCCGAAGTCGGACTTCAGATGAGTTTTGTAACCATCTGATAGTATGCCCGAAATTAAAATAGATAAAATTATTCGCTCCAGGCGAAAAAGCATCGCCTTGGTCGTCTCGGCTGACGCGGAGCTGGTTGTTCGCGCGCCGACGAGAATGACCTTAGACGACATTAAAGATCTGGTTTTTAGGAAAAGTTCTTGGATAAATAAAAAAAGAAATTGGATTTTAAAAAACGGCGCCTTGGCTAAAGCCAAAGAATTCAAGGACGGCGAAGAATTTTTATATTTGGGTGAAAATTATAAGCTGAAGATAGAATCCCGTGATAACATCAAATTAGATGATTTTTTATATTGGCCGGCCAAATATTTAAACGATAGCCGGCTGAAGTCAGACTTCAAGGGTAGCCAGAAGCCTGACTTCAGTCGCGGGAAAATAATCGCTTGGTATAAACAAGAGGCCAAAGGAACAATAACCCGGCGCGCAAATTTTTATAGCCGGCTTACCGGCTGGAAATTCAAGTCAATTTCTATTACCAGCGCCAAAACCCGATGGGGTTCCTGCGGCACTAAGGGGTCAATTAATTTTGCCTGGAAATTGATAATGGCGCCGCTTAGAGTTATTGATTATGTGGTAGTGCACGAGCTGGCGCATTTGGTTGCCAGGAATCATTCGGCGAAATTTTGGGATGAAGTCAGAAACATTTTACCCGATTACAAAATCCGGCGGACATGGCTGAATGATAACAGGATGAGATTCAAGATTTAAATAATTCGGAAATTCAGCTTCTCTCGGTAAAATAAAGAATAGGCATGAGAAAAATTATTCATAAACATAAATTATTTTGGTCGCAAGGCAGTTTTTGCTGGAGCGTTATTTTAAGTTTGATTTTACTGGCGGCGAGCTTATTCGCGAATTATTTCGCCAATGTTTATGTTGCCATTCGCGCGAGCAATTCGGTCACGGATTTGATATTGGACAACGTGCCGGTGATAAACATCAGCTGGGTTTTTTTTCAGGGAATAGTTTTATTTTTTTTATTCGTAATTTGGCTTTTGATCAGGGAACCTAATAAAATTCCTTTTGTCATCAAAAGCGTGGCAATTTTCATTTTAATCCGTTCCATTTTTATTACCTTAACTCATTTGGCTGTTCCGCCTCAACGTTCATTTTTAAACTGGGGCAACGTATTTGACGAGTTTACCTCCGGCAACGACTTATTTTTTTCATCGCATACCGGCATGCCATTTTTAATGGCGCTGATCTTTTGGAAAAATAAACGTTTGCGCGTATTTTTTATTTGTTTGTCAATTCTTTTTGGCGCTAGTGTTTTGCTGGGTCATTTGCATTATTCCATAGACGTTTTCGCGGCGTTTTTTATCACTTTTGGAATTTGGCATATTGCCAGGTGGTTATTCTCAAAAGATTACAAATTGTTTTTGGATGAGGAGTAAATATAAATATTAAAAAAAACAGCCCTCGCGGGAATCGCGGGGGATTTTATTTTGAAAAAGAAGGATAAATCCCCCCTAACCTCTCCCATATCAAGTACGGGGCAAGCTCTTTACGAAAGGGAGGAAACTGCTTTGTCTCCCTCCTTTTGCTTGCCCCGCCTCAATTCCAACCATAGACTCAATATTCCGACATTACAGAGCGAAGCGGCTTCGCCTGTCTTTGATGGAATACCAAGTACGCGGATGGAATTGAGGCGGGGTGAAGAGGGTTGGGGCGGATTTAGTTTTTTATTAACAACTTTTGATATATCCCCAGCAATCTTTCATTTAAGGACTTAATATCTTTTCTTTCGGCCAGCTTTTTAGCGCCTTGGCTTAGGCGCGCGCGCAGGTCCGGGTCGTTGATAAGTTTGTCTAGATATTCGCTTACCTCTTCATCGTTTTTGGCGATGAGGCAGTTGGCGTTATGAACGAGCCAGCCCTGATAAGTGGGGAGTTCTTTAACCAAGATCGGCAAACCCGCAGCCGCCGCTTCCAGCAGAACCATACCTTCGTTTTCGCCGGAAGAAAGAAAAATAAAAATATCAATGGCGTTGAAAGCCGCGCAGATGTCGTTCACGTAGCCGGTGAAATTTACGTTTGGCGGCAGAATTTTAGGCAGGCCTTTGACTATCAATTTGCTGTAAATTTTTCCAAACCAGATGAATTGATTATCCGGTCGGTTTTTAGCCAAAGCAATGAATTTAGTAGCGCCTTTCCTGGGGATGACCAAGCCGACTGTTCCGATCGTTAATTTTTGGCAGCCGTATTTTTTTCTGTACTCTTCCCGTTTGGCGGGGTTGGGATATATAAACGAGCAATCAACGCCGTTTGATTGGACAACCAATTTTTCTGCGGGCAGGCCATAGGCGATTACCAGCGATTTGGTATATTCGGTAGGACAGAAAACCAAATCGGCTTGATTATAAGCGTAGGCCAGATATTTTTTCGCGATCGGAAAAAGCAGTTTGCCGAAACGAAAAACCTCGGGAATCTCTTCGGCCGTCACGTGAGCCCAGATAATAACTTTTTTGTCTTGCCGCCGCGCTTTTTTGATCAGCCAAAGCGATCTAAGCCAGGGAGTGTTGATTTGCAGAATATCGCAGGAGTCGTCCCATTTTTCCGTAAATTCTATATTCAGCGATTTTAATGAAGTTTTTTGATTTTCATAAGAAGACAAGAGCCCCGTGCCGATGTTTTTATAAAGAAAGCCGTTGAGGAAATAATAAAATTCCAGGTATAAGCAGATTTTCACGATTTTTCTTTTATTAATTTTTTATATGCGTTTTCCATAAGACTGACTATTTTTTTTAAGGAATGTTTTTCGGCTATTTGCCTGGAAGCGCGGCCGAATTCATCTTTCATTTTTTGATTTCTTAAGATAGTCAAGGTTTTTTGAGCAAGATCCTCGGGGTTATCGGTTTTGGCGAAAAAGCCGTTGATATTTTCTTTGGTCAATTCGGCCAGGCCGTTTTCTTTTACTGAAACAACCGGCAAGGCAACCGCCATAGCTTCTAAAATTGACAGTGGCAGATTTTCGCTTTTGCTGGCGGTTAAAAAAACCTCGTTAGCTTGCAGAGCTCTAGCCAATTCTTCTTTATAAAGAAAACCGGTGAAAATGACATTTTTTTGTATTCTAAGGTTTTCCGCTAATTTTTCTAAATTGGCTCTTTCCGGGCCGTCGCCAATCAGCATAAGTGTTAAATCCGGAAGTTCTTTTAGCATCAGGGCGAAAGCCCGGATAATTTGGTCAATGCTTTTTTCATATCCCAGCCGGCCCATATAAGTGATGGATTTGTCTTTAATGCCAAATTTTTCTTTCAGCTTGTTTTTATTATCGGCGTCGTTACTTGGCTGAAATATGTCAATATCCACAAAATTTTGGATAATCTCAATGGGTCTTTTAAGACCGGAGGTTTTTAGCGCTTCGGCCAGAGAAAGCGACGGGCTTAAAACGAGGTCGCAGCGATTGTAATAGCCGGCGGTTAAGCGCCAAGAAATTTTTTTCCCGAGATTATGGTCCATTTTAAGATACTTTAGATAATGGTCATAAAAAGTATGATGGGTGCCAATCAGCGGAATTTTAAACAATTTCGCCGCCAAAACTGCTTCCGTGCCTACCGATAAAGGCGTATGGGTATGAATTATATCCGGTTTGATTTTTTTGAGCTTACGCAGAGAAAAGCCAAGCGGCAGGGTGAAACGTTCGTTCGGATAGATCATCGCCGGAATTGACGGCAGGGTGATAACCGTGATATTTTCATAGGCAGTATTTTTTTGATTTTTATTTTTCGGCAAAACAGTAAAAACAAAAACATCGTGGCCCAGATTAGCCAGTTCTTTGGCTGAATAATAGGCTATGTTTGCCACGCCGTTTGTTTGCGGAGGAAAAGTATCGCTGAATATGGCTATCTTCATATGATTCGTTATTTGGTGTATTGGTTCAGAAAATCTAAAATTATTTGCGCGGTTTCATCTTGAGCATTCGTTCCCACAAAATGGCTGGGATTTTTGGAAATTATTAATTGCGCTTCCGGAATTGTCTTCACCACAATGTTAATTTCTGCTTGAGTGACGAATGCGTCTTTTTGGCCGTAGACAAGAATTGTCGGCGCTTTGATTTGTTTAATTTCATTTTTCAAATTGATTTTAGCTATTTGCGCCAACATCCAGAAATTTACGGATATCGGCATGGTCCGCAAGCCGTCCCAAACGGAATTCCAATAGCCCGTGGCCTGACCGTGTTGGTAGTAATGATAATTTCGGCGCTTTTGCCAAAGCAGTAAAGCGGCTAATAGATTCAGGCCTCCGGAAACCACGGGAGTTAAAAAATTAAGGCGCAGATATTTTAGGGGGGGAGCGTGGTTGGCGCTGATTAAAATTAATCCTTTAATATGTTCGGGATATTTGGCGGCGTAATCAATGGCAACTTGTCCGCCAAACGAGTAACCGACAAGAATAAAATCTTTGATCTGCTCGTTTTTAATAATGGCGCGCAAATCATCGGAGAAGATATCTAATTTGTAAAGTTTTTTATTTTTTGTTTTATCGGAATGTCCATGGCCGCGCATATCCGGCGCCAGGCAGTTATATCTGTTGACGCGCAGAGTTTCCATGGCGTTTAGCCAGGTTGTGTGGTTGGACGAAAGGCCATGCAGCAGCACGACCGTGGGCCGGCCCGGAAAATTTTGGCCGGTAAAATAGCAAATTTTTCCGTTTGCAGTATCAATCCAATTTTGTTGCAGATAAGATTCAATCATTTTTATACCCTATAGATTATGAATAAATTTTCTATAATTTATCTCTGAAGATAGGGGGTGACAGGCCGCTGAAGTCAGACTTCGGGCTGCCCTTGAAGTCTGACTTCAGCAGTCCGGGTTAAGGAATATTCTAACGCCTAGCATCAGGAAATTTTACTCTTTTTTCTAAAGTAAAAGAAATATATTAAAAAAGCAAAAATTGCCGTGCCGATTGATATTAATGCGATTCTATCCAGATATGTGTTTAGGGTTGCCAGGGCGCGTCCAAAGTAAAAACCGATAAATAAAAGAGCCATTGATTTTATCAGCGAGGCCAGCATATTGGAAAAAATGAATTTATCAAACGGCATCTTTATAATGCCTGCGGCGATTAAAAATACGCCGCCGATACCGTGCGACATTTTGCCGATAAATAAAAGCTTGCCGCCTTTTTCGTCAAATTGTTTTTTTAGAGATTCAACATGGCTGGAGTTGATGCCAAAATAGCGGCCCCAGCGGTCAACGAATTGCCTGCCGCCAAAACGGCCGGCCAAATAATGTAGGGCGTCTCCGCCCAAGTCGCCGGCGACAATGACAAGATAAGCGAGCCAAAAATTCAAATAGCCCAGGGACACAAAAAATCCCGCGATAACCGTAATTATCGGCCCTTCGGCCACGGCGAGGGGGAATAGAGCGAGATATTTATAGGCGTTAAGCCAAAGAAAGATTTGTTGGAAGGGGGTCATTGATAACTGAATGATATTGACTTAATTATCATTCAAAAATCGTTTTGAGTCAAAGATTTTTTAAAAAAATCAGCCTGCTCGTTAATCGCGCAGGCTGATTGCTTGGGGGGAATATTATTTTATCATTTTTTTAACAATTTCATTATACACGGCGAATGGATTAAGTTCGGGGTAAGGAAAAGTGCTGATTTCCGGTAGCCCCGAACGAATTGCCGCGCAAGGTTGAAGTTTTAGGGTAATTTTCCCGTCTCTGAATCCAAATGTAGAGAGAGCTTTACCGTGATTATCAAAATTACCCACCTTGTCTCTTATTAATAAGGCAAGGTTATACCATACGTTCCAGGCAATTTTCAGTTCTTCGCTATCTTCGTTTTTTAATGATGCCGGATAAGGAATGGTGGCACCCGTTCCCCTTATGTCGTTTTTCTTGTTCTCTTTTAATCTTTTATTACGGCACGCCAATACTTGCGTGTCTTTGAAGAAAAAATTAGGCATCCGTTGCTCTTCTGTCATCAAAAAACCCCCCCTTTCATTTCCGATAAAATTGATAAAAAGAACCATATTTTAGCCAAAATCAGTTTAAGCTAATTTTAACCGATAGTCAAGAACAGAAAGGCGGAAATTTGTAAAAATTTGGCGGATTGAAAGTTCTATAGTATACTTTTAAAAATGGAAGATCCAAATATAAATAATCAAACAGAAGCAAGCGCGGAAGATTTAAATAAGCCAACTAAAAATCGTTGGATTGTTTTATTTTACGGCGTGGTGCCGGCGGTTATCGTTGTTGGCGTTGCCTTTGTGGTTTACGGATACTATGAAATTTTTGTGCCAATGGACGGGCGCCGCGCCGCGCCGGTTGAATTTACGGTGACCAGAGGAATCGGAGTTAAAGAAATATCTTGGCAGCTGGCAGAGGCCAAGTTAATTCGCAGCGTCTGGTGGTTTAAAGCATATGTTTGGTATAAAAAATTGAGCGGTTCAATGCAGGCCGGTAAATACGCGCTGGGGCAAAATTTCAATGTGCCGCAAATTGTGGAAACGATTATCGGAGGCAAAGTAATTTTGAACGAAGTAAGAATAACTTTTCCGGAGGGTTTTACTTATCAGCAGATCAAAACGCGTTTGGCGGAACAGAATTTGCCGGCAAACAGCGATTTGGGAAGCGAGGCTGTCGGCGATTATCAAGTGCAATATAAATTTTTAAGCGACGCGCCGGCGGGCGCGAGCCTGGAAGGATTTTTATTTCCCGATACTTATATTTTTAACCGAGACGATAAAAATTCGGCTGTTATTAAAAAATTTCTGGACAATTTTGACAAAAAACTAACGCCGTTTCTGCGCGAACAGATTGATCGGCAAAACAGAAAAATTTATGATATTATAATTTTAGCCTCTATTATCCAGCAGGAAGCGATCGGTGAAGAGGATATGCCGCTGATCGCGAGCGTGTTCGCTAACCGACTAAGAATCAATATGGCTTTGGAATCGGACGCGACCGTGAATTATGTTACAGGCAAAAAAGACCGTCAGCCTTTATACGAAGATTTAAAAGTTAAATCGCCATATAATACTTATCAGAACCGCGGTTTGCCGCCCGGTCCTATTTCTAACCCCGGTTTAGCCGCCATCAAAGCAGCCATTTTTCCGGCGACTACGGATGATCTGTTTTTTTTACACCCCCTTGACGGACCGACGGTTTTCAGTAAGACGTTGGACGAACATAATCGGAATAAGGCGCATTGGTTGAAATAATGACGGTTGTTGACAAAATTTAATCAGCGAGTATAATGGAAATAATTGAATACGAGCCAAAGAAAACAGGCCTTTCGACAAGCTCAAGGTGAACTATAATGAGTAAGTCGTAATATAAGTCCTGCCCAGGCGGATAGTTTCAGTTCATCAGTTCATCAGTTCAATAGTTAGTTAGTTTGTCAGTTTAAAACTGATAGACTGAAGAACTGGTAGCTGATTTTACTGCGCCCGGAAGAAGGGCGTTTTTTTATACTCACGAATCAACAAATAATACGAAGCTACAAATATGCGAATGAGCTAAATTCGTGAATTCGTAGATTCGTATAAATTTGTAGATTCGTTAGATGTATGCAAACAAAACAACAAAAACAAACTTTGGTGAAAGAGCTGGTTGAGCGCTTGGCCAAAACCAAGGCCGCGGTTTTTGCCGACTATACCGGTTTAAGCGTGGCTAAATTAACGGAATTGCGCCGGAAATTATCGGCGCAATCAGGCGAGCTTAAGGTGGCCAAAAAAACTTTAATTGACCTGTCATTTAAGCAGGGTGGAATTGCGGGTGTGAACACTAAAAATATGAGCGGCCAGGTGATGGTAGCTTTTGGGTATAACGATGAGGTAGCACCGGCAAAAATTTTAAATGATTTTACCAAAAAGAATGAACAGCTTAAAATTTTGGGCGGAATTTTGGAAAATAAATTTATTGATAGCGCGGGCGTTTTGAGTCTCGCTAAATTGCCGTCAAAACAGGAACTCCTGGGCCAGTTGGTTGGTACTATCGCCGCGCCGATGAGCGAGATGCTTAATGTTTTGCAGGGTAATTTAAGAGGATTAGTTAGAATATTATCACAAATTAACAGATAAACTCGGGTATCGGTCGTGAAAAAACGCAGTTGGCTATGAGTGGTAAAAATTTTTTCTATTCCAGCCACCGCTTGGCGCTCGCCGCGCGTAAAAAGTAGTCGTATAAACTCCTGATTTTCCTCTTCGAAGCCGGTGTTGCAAAGGGCACATTGAAAACCCCTGTCGTCGGGGTCGCACTTGGTGTGCCTCTCAGCCGTGTAAGCTCTGGGCCGTTCTATCAGTTTCAAAACATGGACGACAGCGAGGCCGATCTCACAAAATTGGTGCATCAACTCGCCCGCCGAGTGCCGAATCTCGAACTTGACGCGGATGTCGTCAAGGATCAGGTAGCAGCGTTCAAAACTGCGGAAGCCGCAATCTTAAAGAAACTCTCAAGTGGCGGCGGTAAGAAAGAGGAGGCTGAAGCCATTCGCAAGAAACTGTCCGAAGCCGGTGCTACTGTTGAATTAAAGTAAGAAGTTCCGATTTCCGTTTACAGAAATCGCGGATCCTCGATTTGTCAACCAAACTTTGCTTGGGACAAATCGAGACCGGCGCGACCGTGGAACTTAAATAGGTTTGTAGCAGATAGTTTTTAGTGTATAGAAAAACAAAAGAGAGAGCCAATGCTCTCTCTTTTGTTTTTCTAAAAGTATATTAAATTTTTTGCACATTTTTACGTTATAGCGCAGCAAAGCGCCAAGCGTCGGAAGCTTTTTTTCTTCGCGCAGGATTTTGTTTATCTGGTCGGCTATCATAGTTGTTTTTGGAAGGGAAAAGATTTGTTTAAGGCCGGGCAGAGAAAAAAACTCAAAAATGGCCGGCGTGCCGAAGATAATTTTATCGGTCGGGCCGATCGTGCCGGAGACTACGCTTTGGAAAGTTTTGGCCGGGTGGGGCTTTGCGGCCGGCGGTACCATTTTTTTTGTTATATTCACCATTTGTCCTTCCCGGCAAAGCCAGGCCTGGGCCGAGCCGGTCTGCGTTAAAAATAGATCCTTTTCTTTATTTATCGCCGCGCAGATGAAATGAATTTTACCGAGCCAATTTAAATTTCCTTGACTCGCGATTTCGCTCAAGGTTTGGTTGGCTTTTTTAAGTCCCGCTTCCAGGGATTCTATCGGCCCGCGGTGGGGCAGGGAGTAATATTCCCGTTTTATGATGGAGCTTAGAAGATTTATTATATGCAAAGAGTCTTCATCACTGGTAATCTCGGCGACCATATATAAGCTTCCCAAAGACGTTTCTTCAATATTACCCGGTTCGTATAAAAAAATATCGCAAATCGTGTTTTTATTGCGTGGCGCCTTTATCAGGATTTCTTCGGTTTTGATCATATTGTTATTATATCAAAATCTGCCAAAGAGTTGTAGTGGGCAGACTAAAGAGAAGCCTTTACAAAAGTACTTAAAAAGACTAATCTTTTAGATAATAACTTATAGGTGTGGAGGGGGCCTCTTTTAAAATATGCCGGGTAGTGATCCCCCGCCTAATTTACAAAATATGGATTACTACCTGGAATTGAATCGTTGCAACACAACAAATAAATAAACTTTAACTTTTTAGTCCCGCCATAGGAGGGGGGACTACTACCCGGTATGCCGGAAAGAATTCTTGAACAGTTGTTTGATTCGCCGATAAAAGTAAAATTACTTAAGCTTTTTTTGCGCAATCCGAATAAGCAGTATCTAATGGTTGATATCGTCAGAAAAACGCAAGGCGGCAGGCGAGCCGTGATTAAGCAAGTTAAAGGGCTGGCTAGCATTGGCTTGCTGCTGGCCAAACGGGTAAAAATCAACAAGAAGAAAGAAATTATCGGCGGTTTGTATTTTAGCGTAAATCCCAACTTTGATTTCTATAGCGAGCTGCAGAGTTTAGTTTTAAAATCCAGTCCGACTTCAAAAGAAAAAATGTTGAGGCGCTTGATGAAGATCGGACGTATTCGCCTGGCGCTGATCGGCGGCGTGTTTCTAAATACGGCCAACAGCCGGGTGGATTTATTTTTAGTGGGGGATGATATTTCCCGCAAAAAATTAATGACTTTCTTGGCGGATATGGAAGCGGAAGTCGGCAAAGAAATAGAATACGCGGCCATGGAAACCAAGGAATTTGATTACCGTTTTCATATGTTTGACCGATTCGTGCGCGACATCCTGGAAAAACCGCACGAAAAACTGTTGAATAAGCTGAAGTTTGTTTGATGATTTTTTGTCTTTTTTACGCTCATTTTAATATGCTAAAATCAGCAGCTAAAACAGCACAAGATATTCAGGATGATATGTTTCGCCGGATGTCGGCGGGCAAAAAGGTTAAGTTAACCTGGGATTTTTCGTTGCATTTGATGAAATTAAATAGAGGATGTCGAAATCATGTATTTTGTTGTCGCTCGGATGATATGTCCCGCAAAGCGGGACGCATCATCCTCGCTAATCAAAATAAAAAAGTAAAAAATGGAATTCAGCGAACTGGTCGGCCAAATCGCAAAAATTTTGTCCGATCTGAAAATTAAATACTGTATTACCGGCGGTTATGCCGTTTCGGTCTGGGGCAGACCGAGGAGCACTTTTGATATTGACTTGATCATTCAGTTGGGGGGCGATAAAATCGAACAATTAGTCTGGCAAATTCATGGTTTATCTGAAGCGGGATATCTGGATAGAGCGGCCGTTAAGAACGCGGTGGCGCATGGACGAGAATTCAATTATATCCATGGAGATAGCGGCATAAAAATTGATTTTTGGGTAATAAAAAAATCAGACTCTGTCGGCAAGGAAGAGCTTAGCCGTAGAAAGTTAAAAGAAATAGGCGGCCGGAAAATTTATTTTATTTCGCCCGAAGATTTAATTCTAAGCAAATTGCGCTGGCATAAAGATAGGGCTTCAGACAGGCATTTAGAGGATATCAAGTCGGTTTTAAAATTAGCGAGAGTTGATTTGAAATACTTGAAACGACAGGCGATCAAGCAGGGAAATATGGAAATTTTGAATAAGTTTTTGGACGTTTAACTCAGATAGGAACATTGCATTTTTATCCGTCAGATTTAGGGGCACATAGCTCAGTTGGTAGAGCGTTCCGTTCACATCGGAAAGGTCTCTGGTTCAAATCCAGATGTGCCCACCAAACAGGATTTTGCAAATTTTTGGAGGTGGACAGCAAGACCTGCTCGCCGCGCCTCTCGGCACGGCGAACAAACCCCTTTGTCCGCTTCCAAAAAATTGGTTCGCGCACTTTCAATTATAGCCCACAATTTGTTATGAAAGATATTTTGAATATCGTTGATGATGACGATAAAATAATCGACCAGGAACCTAGGGAAAAAATTCATGCACAAGGTTTGCTTCATCGGGAAATCCACGTTTATTTCATTACTCCAAATAAAGAAGTAATTTTTCAACATAGGGCCAAAGATAAAGATACTTTTCCTGATTTGTTGGATGCCACTGTTGGCGGGCACGTAGAGATAGGAGACAGCTATGAGCAAGCCGCTGTTAAGGAAACCAAGGAAGAAACAGGAATAGAAATTAAGGTCAGCGATTTGATTTTAATCAATAAGATTAAAAAATATTCTGAAGACAAGTCTACTGATAAAATCAATAATGTTTTTAATTCCAGGTACGCTTATATTTATAGGGGAGACGTTAAGGACTTGAAAATTGAACTCGGCAAGGCTTTAGGTTTTGAGATTTGGTCGTTAAATAAATTAGCGTTTTTGACAGACGAAGATAAGGCTAAATTCATTCCATACATTCTTTATTTCGCTACGACCGAATTAAGCAATTTTATTGAAGATCTAAAAAATCTATGATAGCAAGTATCGCTTTTACTTTAATTCTTGGAAAACCCATAATATTTTATCTGGGCATTATTACGTTTTTGTCTTTTTGTTTTACCGCAACGATCGGATTTTTAAATTAAAGAAGGAACCATGCCATTCCCTTCAAAGGGCATCCGGTAATGGCGGCGGTTTCTTTAATTTCAGCTTTTATCCACGGTATTATGGGTTTATCAATATATTTTAATTTTTAGCCTTTGGGGATAAGCGGGGGACAAATAAATTAGTGATTAGTGATTAGTGATTAGTGATAAGAGGCAAAAAACGGCTTGAATAAGCCGTTTTTTGGTTTTTAGGCGATAGGCATCCGATAGGGTCAAAATCTGGGTGGTATGGAGTGGTTGACGGGTTTTATAAAAGTGGAATATAATGGAAGCGTAGTGGATAATTGTGGATAAAGATGTTAATAACCACTCAATTCTGGGGATAACTTCTCGAGGGGTTGTCCTGAATGAAGGGAAGGGTCTTTGAAAAAAGATCCTTCGCTGCGCTCAAGATGACGTCGCTTCCGCCTATGCTTATCGGCGAATATCAGCACACAATTGACGAAAAGAAACGTTTGGCGATTCCGGCTAAATTGCGCAAAGAACTGGGCAAGGGCGCGGTGCTGACGCGCGGCCTTGATAATTATTTGGCGTTGTATCCCTTAAAAGAATGGGAGAAACTAGCAGAGAAGTTGAATAAATTGCCAATCGGCCAGATGGAAGCGCGGGGATTGGCGCGGGCGATTTTTTCTGGCGCGGTGGAAGTGGAGTTTGACGGCTTGGGTCGTATTTTAGTGCCGGACTATTTGAAGCAATACGCGGCGATTACCAAAAATGTTGTTATCGCCGGCGTTTTCAATCATTTGGAAATTTGGGATCAACAGCAATGGGATGAATGCAGGCAAAAAACTGAAAAGACGGTGGGCGATATGGCGGCGAAGTTGTCCGAATTAGGTTTCTAGTTCGTATAAATTTGGGTCGCATATTTAGTAAAAGCTTGATTAATGAAAGTAATTTAAATTTAAATCTTAAAATGTAAAATTATGGTATCCCGCAGCTGCGGGATTGATTTTAAAATTTTGCATTGCGTAAAGCAACGTGGTTGCCACGCAACTTTACGTTGCGTAAAGCAACGTGGTTGCCACGCAACTTTACGTTGTCATTTGGCATTTTGATTTTTACATTTTTAATTGTTTTTGAACCGGAGGCCGCAAACAGTAAGTTTTATGCTTACGGCTTGCGGTTCGGAAACAAAAGATAAAAAGATTTAAGATTTAGGATTTAAGATTTACGAATTCATAAATCATAAATCGTATTTCGTAAATCATTTTTGTGCATATTTCTGTTCTTACTAAAGAGGTAATAGAGTGTCTGAATCCGCAACCTGGCGAAAACTTTATTGACGGCACGGGCGGCGCGGCCGGACATACATTGGCAATCTTAGAAAAAAGCGCGCCAGGAGGCAAAGTTTTATTTTTTGATTGGGACAGTGAAGCAATCGCGCAAGCAAAAGAAATTATCGCGGGTAAAAATGATAAGCTTTCGGAACGAGTAATTTTTATAAATGACAGTTACGCGAACATCGCGGAAGCGGTAAAAAAAGAAAAAATTGCGCCGGTGCATGGAATTTTGCTGGACCTGGGAATGTCTTCAGACCAGCTGGAGGCGAGCGGCCGAGGATTTTCTTTTTTGAGGGATGAGCCACTGGACATGCGATATTCCGAAAACCAAGAATTGACAGCGCGGGAAATTTTGAATCAGTGGGATAAATTATCGATTCAGGAAGTTCTGCAAAACTACGGCGAAGAGCCGTTCGCCAGGAAAATCAGCGAGGAAATTATAAAAAACAGGCAGATTCAACCAATTTTAAATACGTCGGAGCTGGTCGGAGTTGTTGCTAAGGCCATTCCGCGAAAATTTCAATATGGCAGGATACATTTTGCTACAAGAATTTGGCAGGCTTTGCGAATTGCCGTTAATGATGAGTTGGGGAATCTTGAAAGATTTTTGCTTCAAGCAGTTGATATTTTAGAATCAGACGGGCGTTTAGCGATAATTTCTTTTCATTCATTGGAAGACAGGATAGTTAAGAATTTTTTCCGCGATCTGGCTAAAGCGGGCCGGGCAAAACTTTTAACTAAAAAACCGATCACAGCCGGAGGGGAAGAGCTTGATCAAAACCCCCGTAGCCGAAGCGCGAAATTGCGCGCTATTAAAAAAATATAAGAGATTAAGTCATCGTTTCCTAATTTAGAAATCTGGACCTATGACCTATCAGCGTAAAAAAACGGTTTTTGCCGACCGGGAAAAAGGCAATATCAAGTTAAGCGCGGCTATTATTTTTGGCTTATTGTTGTTGAGCGTTTTATATTTGGCGGAGATAAACGGCGTTGTGGCAAAAAACTTTGAATTGCGCGTCGCGCAAAATTCTTTGAAAGCCAAGCAAGATGTCAATCAGCAAACAACGATTTCTTTGATGCGCGTTCAGTCATTATGAGTTTTTTATTTTTTAGTTTGATGTCAAAATTCGGCAATTTAAGGCTTTATACTTTGTTGGCGATATTAGTTATAGCGGTGGGCGGCATTATAGTCCGCCTGTTTTCTCTTCAGATCATCAGGCATACTTTTTATACGGCCTTAGCCAAAGATCAGCAAGAAGTATTGCAAAAATTAATTCCTCGTCGCGGGGAAATTTTTATTCAGGAACGAGGAAACGTTTGGCAGCCTTTGGCGGTAAACCGCACTTTCCAGACGGTTTTTTTAGTTCCCAAAGAAGTAACGGATAAAAATGTTGTCGCTGAAAAATTAGCGCCGTTGCTGGACATTCCTTTGGATAAAATTATAGATAAACTTAAATATCCCGCCGACCCCTATGAGCCCTTAAAATCAAAATTAGACGATGAAATCGCTCAAAAAATTAAGGATATTAATTTACCGGGCGTGCATTTTGCTCTGGAAGATTGGAGATGGTATCCGCAAGGGAGCCTGGCGGCAAATGTTTTGGGTTTTATGGGAATAAAAGACAATCAGCGAATCGGGCAGTACGGCTTGGAGCAATATTATCAGGAAGTGCTGGCCGGCAAGAGCGGATGGCTTGATTCTCAAAAAGACGCGTTGGGAAATTGGCTGCTGATGGGCGATTATAATTTAGAACCGGCTCAGGACGGCTCAAATATTTATTTAACGCTGGACCAGAATATTCAATATTTGGTTGAGCAAAAAATGAAAGCGGCGATAACCAAGTGGCAGGCTACGAGCGGCTGCGCCATCGTGATGGACCCGAAAACCGGCGCTATTTTGGCGATGACAAGCTTGCCGGATTTTGATCCGAACGAATATCAAAAAACCAAAGCCGCGGATTATTTTATGAATTCTTGCGCGCAAGAGCTTTATGAGCCGGGTTCAGTTTTTAAACCAGTGGTTATGGCGGCGGGGCTGGATGTTGGAAAAATTTCTCCCGAAACTACCTATACGGATACCGGGATTTTACATATTGGCAATTGGACGATCCAGAATTCCCAGCAAAAAACGTATGGTTTAAGCACCATGACCCAGGTTTTAGAAAACTCAATTAATACGGGTGTCGTTTTTGTGCAAAGATTGATCGGCGGAGAAATTTTTAAAAAATATATTGAAGCTTTCGGGTTTGGCAACCTGACGGGGATTGATCTGGCCGGAGAGACAGGAGGAAATTTAAAAAATATTGAAGAGAATAAGGATATAAATTTTGCCAATGCCGCCTTTGGGCAAGGGGTTTTAGTGACACCGTTACAAATGGCCTCGGCTATTGCCGCTATTGCCAATGACGGTAAGCTTATGAGACCATATGTAGTGGCCAAAATTGTTGCGCCGGACGGCCGGGAGCAGTTAACCCAGCCCAAAGTAATTCGTCAGGTCGTGGCGCCGCAAAACGCGGGAAAATTAACGGCCATGCTCGTAAGCACCGTCCGCAACGGTTACGATAAAGTAAAATTGCCGGGATATTTTGTAGCCGGTAAGACCGGCACCGCTCAAATAGCCGAAGGCCGTGGTTATTCGGATAACGATACTAATCATTCGTTTGAGGGATATGCGCCGGCTTATAACCCCCAATTTTTAATTTTTTTGAAATTAGAAAAACCGCGGGGCATTTCATTCGCTTCAGAATCTTTAGCGCCGGTTTTTACCGATATAGCCCGGTATCTTTTTAATTATTATGAGATTCCGCCGGAGGAATGATAAGGAATGCGATTTAAGAATTACGATTTAGGATTTACGATTAACTCAAAATTTTATTATTCATAAATCTTAAATCATAAATCGAAGCCGCGGATTTCGAACAAATGATAATTCGGTCAATTAAAATAAAATTAAACGAATAATGTCTAAGAGGATTTTAATCTTATTATTACGCCTTCTTGCCCAGGCCACCCTTCGGCGCTATAAGCCTTTGGTTATTGGCGTTACGGGCAGCGTTGGAAAAACTTCGGCTAGAGAGGCTATTTCCGCGATTTTAAAAGAAAAATTCAGTACGCGCCGCAGTATCAAAAACTATAATAATGAAATTGGCGCGCCCTTAACGATTTTGGGCCAAACCAGCGGAGGAAAATCCGTCTGGCAGTGGCTTCAGATTTTTTTAATCGGCTTTTTTGAGATTTTTTATACAAAAGATTATCCTAAAATTTTGATCCTGGAAATGGGAGCGGATAAAATGGGCGATATTTCCTATCTGACCGATTTTATTAAATGCCATATTGGCGTTATAACCGCGATTGGCGAAATTCCTGTACATGTTGAATTTTTTCAAAGCGTCGACCAGGTGGCCAGGGAGAAATCAGCTTTAATCAGCAATATAGACAAAGGCGGTTGGGCGGTTTTAAATTATGACGATGAACGGGTGCGCGCGATGATGAAAAAAACATCAGCCCAAATTTTTACTTATGGGTTTGACGAGCGCGCCGATTTGCGCGCGTCAAATTTTGAACAGCATTTGGATAATTTGAGCGAAGCGGGGATTTCTTTCAAAGTTGATTATCAGGGGAGCAATGTGCCGATACGTTTAAGGAGCGGCTACGCCAAGCATCAGGTAAGTTCAATTTTAGCGGGCATCGCGGTCGGGCTTATTTTTAAAATGAATTTAGTGGAGATCGGCGAAGCTTTAAAAAATTATCAGCCGCCGGTCGGGAGATTACATCTTTTGCGCGGCCTAAAAAAGACCTGGATAATTGATGATACTTACAATTCTTCGCCAAGTTCCGCTTTGGGGGCGTTTGATGTAATGGAAAAAATATCCAATTTGCGCGAAGACGGCCAGCCCGGCCGGAAAATCGCCGCGCTCGGGGACATGTTAGAGTTGGGTTCTTTTACCGAACAAGCCCACAGGCAAGTCGGGGCTAAAGCGGCAAAGGTTTTGGATATTGTGTTGGCTGTCGGAGAAAGATCAATTTTTATGGCGGATGAAGCCCAAAAAAACGGTTTGACTGAAAATAAAGTTTTATATTTTGCCAGCTCCGAAGAAGCCGGTCGGGAACTCCGAAATTTAATTCGCGAAGGAGATGTGATTTTGGTCAAGGGCTCGCAAGGCATTCGCATGGAAAAAATCGTCAAAGAAATTATGGCCGAACCGGAAAAGGCCAAAGAATTGCTGGTGCGGCAAGAGGAGAGCTGGGAAAACCACTGACCACGGATAATGCGGATATTGAGCGGATATAGCGACGAAAAAAGAGGACAACAACCCCTTTTATTTTATCCGTGCGATTATGACGCATTCGCCTCCGCGCCAATCCGTCAAGAATCTGCGTAAATCAGCGGTTTTAATAGTATTTCTTTATCAGCGATACCACCACGCCGCCGATGCGCAGTTCGTGCTTGGGATAAATGTTAGGATAGTCTTTGTTGGCGGGAATTAAAATAACTTCGCGGTTGCGTCTTTGATAATATTTCATGGTCCAGCCGCCATCCACGTCCGCCACTACAATATCGCCGTTTCGCGGCTCGCGCTCGGATTCCACAATGACCAAATCGTTCGGTGAAATTCCGGCTTCTATCATGGAGCGTCCGATGACCCGTAGCATATAATTTTTGGCTGGATTGGTTAATAAATATTCATCCAGCGACACGGTGTCCATTTCTTCTTGGTTGGCCAAGGTTGGCATGCCGGCTTCCACCGTGCCCAGTACCTTTAGCTCGTGCGTTAATTTTTTTGGGATTAATTTGCCTTGGCTGTCTTTGTCTAAATAGCCCGCTTCAATTAATTTTTTTACCACGCGCCAGGCCGCGTTGGTTGAATTGAAATTTAGAAGCCGGGCGATTTCCCTGTAAGAGGGCAGCCGCTTTTTTTGTTTGTAAAATTTACGGATTTTGTCGAGGGATTGTTGGATATCCATATTTTTGTTTTGTCATCCCGAACGAAGTGTAGGATCTCTCGCGCATGCGAGACTTTGTGCCCATTCGGGCGAGATTCTTCGCGGAGTTTATACTGTGCAAAGCGAACGCGCTCAGAATGGCAACTTTCTATATTCATAGTCATCTTATTGAACAATCGTTCACCTGTCAAGAGCATTAGTGTGGATAAGTTGAAAAAAGACGGAAAATGTGCTAAATTTAAATAAATTTTGGTCCGCGCTTAGCGCGGGTGAAGCCAGGCTAAGCTTGGCCCTATCATCTAACGGTTAGGATACGTGGTTCTCATCCACGAAATCGGGGTTCGATTCCCCGTAGGGCTACCAATGCGTAATCTTTTATTTATTTTTTTTGTTTTAATCATTATAGCCGCCATTGGCGCGGTTTTTTATAATTGGGCGCAAAGTAATGATGCGGCACTTGGCGGCGCGACGTCCCGCCTTGGCGGGACGTCGCGCCAGAATTCATCAGTTCAAGAAACCTTACCGTCAGCCGCTACGAATAAACCGACGCCAAGCTACCAAAAGCCGGCGGACGACGCCATAATAAAATTTCCGATTTTTAATTACCATCACATCAGGCCAATGCCCGATGTCGCCAGCTCAACCATCACCGACCGCGCATTCACTGTTTCACCCGAGGGCTTTGAAGCGCATTTGAAATATTTTAAAGACAATGGCTATCAGACAGTTTCAATTTATGATCTGCTAAATTATTTTGATACCGGTAAATCCTTGCCGCCCAAAGCCATTGCCATTACTTTTGACGACGGGTACTACGGCCAGTATAAATGGGCCTATCCTTTGTTAAAAAAATACGGCATGATTGCGACGTTCAATATTATCATTAATAATGTCGGTAAGCCCGGTGTTTTAACTTGGCCGCAGATAAAAGAAATGAGCGATAACGGGATGTTTATCGGTAGTCATACTTTGGATCACGCCGCGCTTACGAAAGTTGACGATAATCAGCTTCGCGACGAACTTGTAAAAAGCAAAGAAATCCTGGAAAAAAATCTTGGCAAGGAAATTGATTTGTTGTCTTATCCGGGCGGGGATTACAACGAGCGTGTGATTCAATTCGTTAAAGACGCGGGGTATCGGGCGGCGTTGAGCGTTTATAAAATAATTGAACAGACGCCTAAGGCGCGTTTTACTATTCGGCGGTTTCACGCGGATGACGCATTGGAGTCTATAACGGGAAAGTTGGCGGGTTATTAGTGAGTTTTTCTATAGCATTGTCATCCCGAACTTGTTTCGGGATCTAAAAATGAAACAAAGAAAATTTTATGTTTATATAATCACGAATAAGAACAATACCACTTTTTATATTGGTGTGAGTGACAATTTAATGAGGAGGATGTTTGAACACAGAAATGAGCTTATTGACGGATTTAGTAAAAAATACCAATTGCACAAACTCGTATATTTTGAAGAATTTAATTATATCTATAATGCGATTCGTCGAGAAAAACAGTTAAAAAATTGGCATAGAGATTGGAAAATAAATTTGATAAAAAAAGATAATCCAAACTTTAAAGATTTGTCAGAAGAATGGTTTGAAGAGATGCCGAAACAAGTTCGGCATGACAAAAAAAGAGATTCTGAGATAAGCTCAGGATGACAAAAAGCATGATTCCATATTTTGTTTTAGACCAAATTGTTCTCGGTCCCGTAAAAATCTACACCTGGGGTTTGTTTGTGGGGCTGGGCTTTAGCGCCGGTTATTTGTTGTTTTATTATTTAGCAAAAAAGGAAAGTTTGGCGCCCGCAAAAATCGCGGGCCCGGCTTTAGCGATTTTTGCGGGCGCCTTGCTTGGGGCGAAGGTCTTAGCCGTGGCGCAACTGCCGGGAGGATTATTTAAAAATATAAATTTGATTTTCAGCCAACATAGCGGAGCGATGTTTCTGGGCGGGCTGATTGGGGCGATATTATTTGGGTGGGGATATGTGAGAATAATAATGAAGGGGGACAAAATCCCCCCCAACCCCCCTTTTTTAAAGGGGGGAGCAGGGGGGGTAAATTTCTGGCATATCGCTGATTTATTAGTTTTGCCAATATGTTTGGGTATCGGCATCGGTCGCATCGGCTGTATTCTAATAAACGATCATCAGGGCGCGTTGACAAATTTGCCTTGGGGAATTTTATGGCCCGATGGCACTTTGCGCCATCCGGTCGGAATTTATGAATCGTTGGTGGGGTTTGGGTTGTTGGCGACGTTTTGGTGGGCCCGAAAAAGAATATTTTATTCTTCAAGCGAACCCCGCAGCGGCGGGGGAGTCGAAAAGTCTAATGATAAAGTTCTCGACTCCGCTTTGCTCCGCTCGAACAATAAATCAGGCCAACTATTCCTATTATTTTTACTTTCTTACTCTGCCATCCGTTTTTTCCTGGAAATATTTATCATGAAAGATGAATATGACATCATTATCATTGGCGCAGGACCCGCCGGTCTAAGCTGTGCGATTGAACTGTCTAAAAAATCGGCGATGACCGTTTTATTGTTGGAGAAAAAATCTGAGATTGGACCAAAAATTTGTGCTGGCGGATTGACACTAAAAATTAAAGACTTGGGCCTGTCCTTAGAGATAGCCGATCAGTTGTTTTCTTCAATTCAGGTTTATGCCGCTGATAAAATGATTATGAATATCATAAACGATGCGAGTCCTTTTATCGGCACTATCGATAGAGGAAGATTAGGTCAATTTTTATTAGGCCAAGTATCGGATAAAGTAACGGTTGTCAAAGGATGTGCGGCGTCACAAATAGGAAAAGATTTTATTGTGGCTGGAGGCAAGAAAATAAAGTATAAATATTTAGTCGGCGCTGATGGTAGCGCGTCTTTGGTCAGGAGTTTTTTAGGGTTAAAAAATAGAAAGTTTTTGATATCTGTTTTATATTCGATTCCGAAAGAATACAAAAACCTTGAGCTTTATTTTGACGCGCAATTGTTCGGCTCCGGCTACGGCTTGGTCTTCCCTCATTTAGGGCATACTTTCGTTGGTTGCTGTCAGGATGCGAGGTTTCCAAGAAAAATTGAATTGTTAGAGAGTTTAAAACAATGGCTGGAAAGAAGAAAGATCAACGTTGATGGAATAAAACCGGAGAGCTGGATAATTAATTTTGATTACCGGGGATTTGATTTCGGTAATATTTTTCTTGTCGGGGACGCAGGCGGATTTGCCTCCGGTTTCACGGGCGAGGGGATATATTTTGGACTAGTCTCCGGCCGGGAAGTGGCGAGAAAAATAATTGATCCAAAATACAACTGCGAGGAAATCTTAGAAATATTGCGGATAAAACATTATCATGAAATAACTCTTAATTTAACCTCCTTTTTAGTGAGGATGACCGGTCCTTTTTCTAATTTTTTGTATAAATTTTTACTTAGTTTTGGTAAAAATAAGTGGGTATCAAGAAAACTTATAAAATACTATATTATGTAGAAGGCTTGGCTATACTGGATTTCACCCGCCCCCTTTTTTTATTTTCAGCGGCATCAATTTTGTGTTTGCGGGTGTATCACATTATTGTTGCTATAGCAACAATAATGTGATGTTAAATAATTTATGAGAAAAAGGAAATCAAGTTTTAAAATTAGGGATGCATTATACAAGGGATGGATTTATTTTTTGAAGGTGGTATAATTTATTTCAATGGACCAAGACACTTTGCTTATTATTTTGATTTTGATGGTGGCCGGGGTCGGCGCGCTGGTCTTTTGGTTATCGCGCAGAAAGCCGGAAGCCAAACCGCAGGATAATGCCGGTATTTTGATGATGCAGGAACAGCTAAAAGAATTGCGCCAGACTTTGCAGAATTTTGGCGCGCAAGTAGATAATAAAATGGGCGATTCAACCAAGATGTTTCAGCAGCAATTTGCCCAAAGCGCCAAGATCGTGCGCGACGTCACAGAAAGATTGACGAAGCTGGATGAAACCAACAAGCAGGTGATGGGCGTGGCGGACCAGTTGCAGGGGCTGGAAGATGTCTTAAAAAATCCCAAGCACCGCGGGGTGCTGGGCGAATATTTTTTGGAGAATGTTTTAAAAAATGTTTTACCGCCAAAAAATTACCAGATGCAGTATGAATTTAAAAACGGCGATATTGTGGATGCGGCAGTGTTCGTTAAAGATAAAATTATTCCGATTGATTCCAAGTTTTCACTGGAAAATTATAACCGTATTTTAAACGAGAAAGATGAAGCGGAAAAGGAATATCTGGAGAAGCAATTTAAGCTGGATCTAAAAAACCGGATAGATGAAACCGCCAAATACATCAGGCCCGCTGAAAACACGATGGACTTTGCTTTTATGTTTATTCCGGCCGAGGGAATATATTATGACTTGCTTGTCAATCAGGTTGGCGCCGTGAAAGTTAATACGCGCGATTTAATAGAATACGCGTTTAAAGACAAGCATGTGATTATCGTTTCGCCGACTTCCTTTTTTGCGTATTTGCAAACCGTAATGCAGGGATTGCGGGCGCTGCAAATTGAAGAATCGGCCAAGGAAATCCGTAAGTATGTGGAAATGCTGCAGAAGCACCTTTTAAGCTATGAGGATTATTTAAAAAAACTTGGCAATAACCTTGGCACGACCGTGAATATGTATAATCGCGCGTATAAGGAATTCGGCAAGATAGATAAGGATGTGATTAAAATTACAGGCAAGGCCGGCGAAATTGAGCCGATGCAAATTGAAGGGCCGGCGGGGAGGGAGGAAGATTAAATCAGTGATAAGTGTTTAGTGATAAGTGATAGGCTGTCCGCTGAAGTCAGACTTCAGTCGCCCTTGAAGTCTAACTTCAGCGGACGGTGGAGTATGTCGAGATTTGACTTATCAGTTCTCATTTGCTAACATATAAACAATCAATCAGGCCCTGAAGAAGGGCTCTTATAAATTGCATGTGAATAGCGGGAATACATGCGAATTCCGCCAATGCGATTAACACATATGGATTTAGCTATAATTAAAACCGGTGGGAAACAATACATTATTTCGCCCGGCCAAAAATTAAGAGTTGAAAAATTGGAAGGAGAAGCCGGCGGCCAAATTTCTTTTGACCAGGTTTTGTTGACCGCGGATATGCGCGGAACCGGTGTGCAGCCAGACGCGGCCATAAAAATCGGGCAACCGTTTATTAAGGATGCGAAAGTGAGCGCGAAAATTTTAAAGCAAGACAGAGCGGATAAAATAACGGTTTTCAAATATAAATCCAAAAAACGCTCCAAGGTAAAAAGGGGCCATAGACAGCCATACACTTTGGTGGAAATAGAATCTATAAAATAGTGAACGTTCAAAAATCGTCCTTTATGCGGCGGTTTTTTGTTATCTGTAAGGGTAGGGGCGCCTGTGGACAAGGATATTTGCGGCGGCGCATATTTTTTGTTATTATAAATATAGAAATCCGGACCTCTATAAAAATAGCAGGCATTTTTTAATTTTAATTTCATCCCAATTTCTACCTTTTGTCTAAAAATTTTAGGCAGTCGGTCGGCGGGGGAAAATAGATATGAGCAATGCAAAAAATCTAAAGATTGTCGGGTTTTGTGATGGGGTCATTAAATACGGGCTTTATTTACTCGCATTTGCGATGCCTTTATTTTTTTTGCCCTTTAACACCAACGTCTTGGAATTGAATAAACAGCTTTTGCTGGTTGTTTTTGCTTTGTTGTTGCTTATTACGTGGCTCGGTAAAATGATCGCGGAGGGACAAATGGAATTAAAGAAAAGTTGGCTGAATATCGGCTTGGCGGTGTTTGTTATCTTTTATTTGGTTAGCAGTATTTTGTCTAAGAATTCTTATCAGAGCTTGGTGGGTTTTGGCGGCACGATAAGCGAATCATTTTTTTCTCTTATGGCCATGCTGATTATCTTTTTTATCCTGGTTAATAACATTAAAAACCGCCAAGAGATCGTTGAATTGGCTTTCGTTTTAATTTGTTCCGGAATTTTGGTCGGCCTTTTTGGCGCCATCCAGTTGACCGGCCAATTCTTATTGCCCTGGGATTTTGCCAGGAACGCGGGTTTTAACACCTTGGGCTCGGTTAATTCTTTAGAGATTTTTTTGGCCTCATTGATGATCTTGGCGGCGGTACTTTTTACCGAAAATGAGACTCCGGTTTGGCGGCAATTTTTTTACGGTATCGTTTCATTTTTATTTTTAGTGATGATTTTATCGCTTAATTTCGCTAATGTCTGGTGGGTCTTGCTGGCCGCGGCCATTGTTATCGTTTCTTTGGGTATTATCAACCGGGCGCAAATAAGCCAATATCGCCTGATCTTGCCAATGTTAGTTTTGGCATTTTCGGTTCTAATGTTACTGCCGATCCGCTTCAATATTTTTACTTGGCTGACGGTGCCTGCGGAAGTTTCGCCGTCCTGGAGCGCTTCAATGGATATTGACAGGCAAATTTTGAAAGCCAAGCCGATTTTTGGCACGGGTCCGGGCAACTATTCCTATGCGTACGGACTTTATCGAGACAAGATATTAAACCAAACCGATTTTTGGAATGTGCGCTTTATTCTCATTAAACGCCGCGGCAGGAACTGGCCCTTATCTCTGGCAACATTTTCGGCCTGGTTGCTGCTGGCGGATTTGCAATTTTTTTACGGCACGAATTTATCCTTGGAATTTGCTTTTTGGACGACGCTCGGCTTGTCATTTTTAAGTTTAAAGACCTTGGTTGCCAAGGGCGATGATAATAACGAATTGGCAATCGCCAAAATCCCGGCTATGTCGGTTTCCTTTGATCGGACATCGCCCTTCGCTTCGCTCTTGTCTTTTGCTTTTGTTATGGTTTTAGTTTTGACGATCAGCGTGCTTTATCTTGGCGGCAGCTATTATTACGCGGACATTTTGTATCAAAAGGGAGTAAATTTGATAAACGCGAAAAATGATCTGGCGGGCGGCACAGCGAAAATAACCAGCGCGGTAATGTTGAATCCTTATAATGACCTTTATTTGCGTACGCTGGCGCAAGCCGCTTTGCAGAAAGTTACCGGGGAAATTACCAAACCTCAAAGCGCGCAGCGCGATGCCAATGTGCAAAATTTAATTGCTACGGCCATAAATATCGGCAAGCGCTCAACGGATCTGGCTCCTTTAAATGTTGATAATTGGACTGCTCGGGCAACCATTTATCGGTCGGTGATTGGTTGGGTCAACGGAGCGGAACAATGGGCTTTTGACGCCTATAACCAGGCAACAAGTCTGGAGCCGCAAAACCCGTCTTATTATTTGGAACTTGGCCGAACTTATATTCTAACGGCTAATGTCTTGTTGCCGTCCGCGCAAAAAGATAAAGACGCGGCGGCTAAAATTAAAGATTATATGTCTAAAGCGCAAGATGCTCTGAAAACTGCTGTTAGTTTAAAGCCGGATTACGCGCAGGCTTTGTTTGAACTGGCGATAGTTTATGATCAGACGGGCCAATCTGATGAAGCCATTGCTAACATGATTAAAACCAGAGCTTTGTATCCGCAAGATATTGGCGTGGCCTTCCAGCTGGGATTGCTTTATTACAAAAAGGCGGATTGGATTGATGCGCGGGCGGAATTAGAACGCGCTGTGTTAATTGATGGAAATTATTCTAATGCCAGATATTTCCTGGGCTTGGTTTATGATCAGTTGGGTAATAAAACTGGTGCGATTGAACAATTTGTCGCGGTGGAAAAATTGAATCCGGACAACCAAGATGTTAAAATCATTTTAGCTAACTTGCGCGCTGGCAAACCAGCGATTGCGCAAGTTCCTAAGCAGCCCAGCCAAGTGCCGATACAGTAAAGACGGCCGTAAAAATACGGAAAACAAAACTGCGCCCCCGCCATGCCTTGGCGGGGGCGCAATGCGTTTTCAACCCCGTGGCATATCGGCTACAGTTGTTTGCGGTCACAAATAACTGTAGCAAAATTTATTTATGCGATATTGAATTTTATCAAATTGTTTCCGAGATATTTGGCGGATTTTATTTTTTATACCGCGGATTAACGCGGATTGAGAGCGGATTGGCGCGGAGATTAAATTCGTGATATCAGATATCACGAATTGTTTAAAATAAATCCCTCCCAGCCTCCCTTTACGAAAAGGGAGGAAATTAATTCGTTTCCCTCCTTTTAATAAAGGAGGGTTAGGGAGGATTTAGTGCCGGTATTTTAATGCGTTAATCAGCGTGGTCTCGTCGGCGTATTCAAGGTCGCTGCCGGTGGAGAGACCGCGGTTGAGTTTGGTGACTTTGATATTATAAGGTTTGAGCAGTTTTTCCAGATATAGAGAAGTCGTGTCGCCTTCGGTGGTGGGGTTTAACGCCAAAATTATTTCGGGCTGAATTTTTTGAGCGAGCAGATGCTTGATGCGGGCAATGAGTTCTTTGATGCGCAATTTGTCGGGAGTCAGGCCGTCAATCGGCGAAATCAGCCCGCCAAGAACATGATAAACTCCGTTAAACTGTCGCGTGCGTTCAAAAGGAATAATGTCTAAAATATCTTCTACCACGCAGATTATATTCTGGCAGCGATTTTTATTGGCGCAGATCGCGCAGAGCGCTTCGCCGCCGGTTAAATTAAAACAGCGCTGGCAATGTTTTATTTTGATTGGCAGATCTTTTATGGCCTGCGCCAGATCATTTAACTCATCAATCGGCCGGCTGATGAGATAAAAAGTCAGCCGCGTGGCGGAACGTTGGCCAAGGCCGGGAAGGCGAGAAAGATGGTCTATGAGGGTTTTGAGCGAGGACGGAAGCAAAGTTTAATTAAAAATGAAAATCTCAAAATGTAAAATTTTGGTGTCCCGCCGCTGCGGGACTTATTTTAACATTTTAAATTGTTATTTTTCATTTTAATATTTTAATTTTACATTTTACTCGTTAAAATGTTTCTCCAAATTTTTAAAACTTGCCTGCGCGTCGTTAAAATAAAGTTCCGCGCGGCCGATGGGGCCGTTCCTGTGTTTGGCGATTAAAATATCGGCGATGTTGGGGCGGGAAGAATCTTTCTTAGCCTTGTCTTCCCGATAAATGAATAAAACCACGTCCGCGTCTTGTTCAATGGAGCCGGATTCGCGAAGGTCGGAGAGGCGCGGTATTTGGTCGGGCCTTGATTCAACCGCGCGGGAAAGCTGGGAAAGCGCCAAGACCGGACATTCAAGTTCTCTGGCCAAGCCTTTCAGGGAGCGCGAAACTTCGGTGATTTGCTGAACCATATTTTCGCTGTTGGTGCGCGGTTGGATTAGCTGGAGATAGTCAACGACAATAAGTCCTAAATTATCATGTTCGGCTTGGAGTCGCCGTCCCATGGTGCGCATTTGAAGCACTGTCGGAGAAGCGGCGTCGTCAATAAATATGGGGCTTTCAGACAAAACGGACATTGCCTCCTGAATTCTCAATAGGTCATTATCCAATCCATCCATGGACAGCCGTCCCGTGCGCAGTTTCCATAAGTCAACGCCGGCTTGCGCCGCGAGCAGACGGTCAACAACGTCGTGCTTGGACATTTCCAGCGAAAATATGCCGACCGGAATTTTTTGCTTAACAGCTACATGGCGCACGATATCCATGGCCATGGAAGTTTTACCCAGCGACGGCCGGGCGGCTAAAATAACCAGATCCGATTTTTGGAGTCCCGAAAGATAATTATCCAAATCATAAAAACCGGTGGGCACGCCGCGCATCGCTCCGTCGCCCTTGTGGAGCTTGTCTATTCTTTCAAAAGCTTCTTCCAGGGCATTTTTGACCGGCATAAATTCCTGCGTCAGATTTTTTTGCGAAATGCGAAAAACGCTTTGTTCCGCTTCGTCTAGGATATTTTCAATATCTTCTTCTTCTTTAAAGCCGAGTTGCGCAATATGTTCGGATACGGCTATCAGCTCGCGCAGAACTTTTTTATGATGCACGATTTTCGCGTAATGCATTATGTGCGCGGCAGTCGGCACACGATTAACAAGCTCGGCTAAATAGCCCGGCCCGCCAATTTCATCTATTTGTTTTCGGTCTTCTAAGCGGCTGGTCAAGCTTAGAAGGTCAATCGGTTCACTCTTTTCGTAAAGGTCCAGCATGACTTCAAATATGATGTTGTGGATCTGGCGGTAAAAATCGCCCGGTTTTAAAAGATCGGCCACGCGGATAATCGTGTCTTTGCCCAACATTAAAGAGCCAAGCACGCTTTGCTCGGCTTCAATGTTTTGGGGGGGGAGACGGTCAGTTGTGGCATTTTGTTTAGGCATAAAATAAATTTGTCATTGGAAATTCGTCATTTGTCATTAACCTAGTATATCATCACCCCGATACTTGGCAATATGGATTTTGGGGGTAAGAGGTGGATGTTGAGGGGACGAATTTTTTCGGCTAACCTTGACTTAAATAGATATTTTATGTTAAGCTAAAAAGGTAAAACAAGTAGATATAGAGAAGATTAGTTCTTAAAATATTGTTTTAAAGGAGGAGACATGAAATTTTTATTGGTGGACGACGAAGAGGTTAATCGCGCGCTTGTTTTAATGATTTTGCAAAGGATGTTTTCCGATGCTGAATTTGTTCAGGCGGAGACAGGGAAGGATGCTTTGGGTATTTTAAACGAATGGCCGGCGGAAGAGCTCTTACCGGATATTATTATCTCTGATTATCAAATGCCGGAATTAGACGGCCTGGAATTATTGAGGGCTATTCGGGAAAGTCCGGCATTAGAGCAGTTACGTTTTATTATGTTGTCGGGGATGCAGAATCATCCGAAGTTGATAGAAGAGGTGGTTTTCTCGGGCGGCAGGTTCTTGCAAAAGCCGTTTCGGGTTGATGAACTCCAGCAGCTTGTTTTAGAGGTGCTGGCGCGGGCAGATAAAAAGTAAAATAAGAATCAAAAGAGGCATCCGTATAATATGGACGCCGTTATTTTTTTTGGCTAAGCCGTTCATGTATCAAGATTTTTGCCAGATTCTCTCGGAGGTCTAGCGGGTATAAATAGCAGCAAATTCAAAAGGCATCAATAACGATGCCTTTTATTTTTTGCTTCTAAACACTTTTACGCTATAGCGTAAAAGTGTTTAGAAAGACTAATTAGCGTGAATATTTTTCTCTATCAATTTCGGTTCTTGCGCAGTGTCTTCAACCAGCCAGCCGTCTTTGGCAATTTGCGCGCGGAGTTTGTCCGCTTTGGCCCAATTTTGCTGTTGGCGGAATTGTTCGCGCTCTTGAGCTAATTTTTTAATATGGCTTGGTGGGCAGGCGAGTTTGATTTTGGCGAGGTCCAATCCCAAAATAGCATCAAATTTTAATAATAAATTTATTTTAGCCGCGGCCGGCAAATTTTGGTCAGTTAGCATTTGCCAGACCAGCGCCAGGGCTTCGGGCGCATTTAAATCATCGTTTATGGCCTCGCGGAATTTTTCTTTATATTCTGCAGTCAACTTCAGAGCGGCGGAAATTTTTTTATCCGTAAGCCCGAAAGATTCAGCCAGTTTAGCCAGACGCCAAAAGGGGCTTGAATCGGTTTTCAGCTCGCGCGTTTGCTGGTATAAATTATTGAGCGCGGATTGGGCCGCTGCCAGCGATTCCCAGGTCAGATTTAATTGCGAACGGTAATGCGCGGTTAAAATCAGATAGCGGAAAGCCAAAGGATTAAATTTGGCGGATAGTTTGGTTATGGTAATAAAATTGCCAAGTGACTTGGCCATTTTTTCGTTTTCTATCAAAACGAATTCGCCGTGAAGCCAATAGCGCGCCAGAGGCGAATTGAATGCCGCTTCACTTTGTGCGATTTCATTGGTATGGTGTGTGCCGATATGATCAACGCCGCCGGAATGGATATCAAAAGGCTGGCCTAAAAGTTTTCGCGAAATGGCAGAACATTCTATATGCCAGCCGGGAAAACCTTTGCCCCAGGGGCTGGTCCAATACAAAATATGATTTTTATATCTACCGGTAAGAAAAAACCATAGGACAAAATCCGCCGGATGTTTTTTGTCTTTATCGCCGATTATCTCTTCGCGCGCGCCCGACAATTTTTCTGATAATTTTTGCCCGGATAATCTGCCGTAATTTTCAAGTTTGGAGGTGTCAAAATATACTGCTTGCCCACCGCAATAAGTGAATCCTTTTTCTTCAAGGATTTTGATGATCTCTATTTGTTCTTTGATTGCCTTGGTGGCCGGCAATATTTTATCCGGACGGAGAATATTCAACTTGCCGGCGTCTTCAAAAAATCTCTCCGTATAAAATTTCGCGATTTCCAGGGGATTTTTGCCTTCTCTCCTGGCTCCGACTTCAAGTTTGTCTTCGCCTTCGTCTCCATCGCCGACCAGATGGCCGACGTCGGTAATGTTCATCGCGTGGGTAACTTGGTAGCCGTTATATTCCAGAACGCGTCGCAAAATGTCTTCAAAAAGATATGTCCGTAAATTCCCGACATGCGCATAATCATAGACCGTGGGCCCGCAAGCGTAAAAACCGACCCGGCCCTTGCGTAGCGGGGTAAAGACTTCTTTTTTGCGGGTGAGGGTGTTGTATAGATATAGGGGCATCAGTTTGTCAGTTTGTCAGTTTGTCAGTTTGTCAGTTTGTCAGTTTGTCAGTTTTGAATTCAACTGAAAAACTGAAAGCGATTTTTTCGCTAAATGACGAAAAAATCGTGAACTGATAAACCGATAAACTGATTCACAGCCAGCGTTTCTTTTTAAATATCACCACAATCAGCAAAACGGTCGCCAGCATTATGGCCACAATCGTTTTAACGCTGAATTCCGTTGTTCCTTCCAAAATTCGCATGCTGAAAAAGCTGGCGATAAAGGTCAGCGAAAAAAGCACGATGGAGAAAAAGGTAAGCGTGTGCATTACCTGGTTGATTTGGAAAGACAAAAGATTGCCGTTGGTTGACTCTATGGCTTCAATCATTTCTTTATGATTTTCCAGTGTGCTCCAGACGCGAATTTCAGAACCGACGACTTCCTGACAGATAATCTCCAGGTCGCTTTTAAAAAATCGGGACGCTTTTTTGGACAAAACTTCCAAAATGGAACGCTGGGGTTTTATGGTTCGGCGAAAGTCAATAATATCGCGCTTGACAATCGCGATTTCTTTAAGCATCGCCCGCTCCTTGCCATCAAAAACCTGCTTTTCAATTTCCTCAATTTTTTCATGGATATGATCAAGCATCGGCAAACAAGAGTCAATCATTGAATCCAAAATATAAAATAACAGCCAACCGGAATTTTTAAAGCCTTCTTCCTGCTGTTCCTCGTCGTCTTTTAAATCCGCGAACAATTTATCCAAGGCAGGATTTTTATGTTGGCAAATGGTGAAGACGGAATTTTGAGTAATGATAAAATCAAGCTCGGTCGGTGCGGTTTGGCGGGTGGCCGCGTTAAAGACAGGGAAGTGCAAGACCAAAAATAAATATTGGTCGTATTCTTCTATTTTGGGCCGCTTGTTGGCTCCCATGAGTTCGGCAATAACGGTCGTTGACGCGCGGAGCTCGTTTTTTAAAAATTCCAGGTCTTTGAAATCGGGCTTGTCAAAATGTTGCCAAGTGGTTTGATTGTGTTGAATTTTTATCATAGATCATTTTTTTGCGTCATCCCGAACAAAGTGAGGGATCTTTGGCGAATGCCAAACCCTGCCCGCATTCGCGGGAGATTCCTCGCGGAGTTTATCCCGCGCCAAAATTTTGATTTTGGCTACGGGGCTCGGAATGACAAACTTTTTTATTTTATTTATTTCCATTATACCACAAAAAATCCCATCCAAAAAGCGATTTTTAAAAATTTCTGTCAACCCTTGACAAGAATATATCTTCTATGTTAATGTATACCATTAGGAAACAGCCTAAATTTCCTAGTGAAATGCAACTTTTTCTCTCATTACTTCCCCAGACTCTCTGTCGGGGATTTTTTGTATAATACCATGTTCTGTCGCCACCTCAT
>Ga0075954_106_pt2 | contig 33883 bp, 34 predicted proteins | sample RifGroA2_FD_68018 | JGI IMG/M metagenome (GOLD analysis project Ga0075954, IMG submission 68018) | Parcubacteria bacterium GW2011_GWA2_43_9b | reverse complement strand
CCCAAATTTTTTCTTTCAGAAAAAACTCTCGAATGTTCAAAATTTTTTCAACTCTGAATTTTCCGCTCGTCATTTCGCTTCGCTACATTCCAGAGGTCAAATTCGAGGAAAAAATTTATCACTTCGAGCCCTCACAAGTTCGGGTATTTTAATCGCGATGTTATGTGTAATAAATTTGGAATCCTTCTAATTATTGTAAGCAGTTTTTCTTTCGATACTTTAATAAATAATGATAACTTAATCACATTATGGCAAAATCAGTTAAAAATGGGGATATCCTCCATAAATAAGTTGAGGGTTGCTTTTGAACGTGCCGGTATCAAAAAACCCGCTAAATTTTATCGGGAATTAGCAAAAGTCACCAAATCGTACCCAATTTTTATTTCTCCCAGTATCTTTAAGCAATGTTTAAAGTCAAAATCAATATATAGACAATTTATTCCAGACGAAAAAGAATTGATTAATTTTAGAGGAGAGAACGATCCGCTTAAGGAAGACAACAAAAAGGCAACCGATAAGCTAATCCATATGTATCCAGACAGGGCCCTACTTTTGGCAACTGACATGTGTTTTAGTTCTTGCCGTTTTTGCACCAGAAAACGCATTAAGAAGCTCTGCGAGAGGATAACTCTAAAACAACTGGATGACGCTTGCAAATATATTGCTAAAAATAAACAAATAAAAGACGTGATAATTTCAGGCGGAGATCCGCTAACAATAGAAGATTCCTGTTTAAAGACGATTCTTGAAAGAATAAAAAAGATAAAAAGCGTAAAGGTTATAAGAATAGGAACAAGGGCGCCCGTTTCGTGTCCGGACAGAATCACTGACAGATTAGTCAAATTGCTCAAAAAATTTAATCCTTTATATATCAACGTTCATTTGAATCATCCGGATGAATTCACTCCGGCAACTGTAAAAGCTTTAAGAAAATTATCCGATGCAGGAATTATATTAGGCAGCCAGTCAGTATTATTAAAAGGAGTTAACGATAACAACAAGATAATTAAAGAGTTGCTGTACAAATGCATAGAAACAGGCGTCAGGCCATATTACCTTTATCAATGCGATGAAGTTTTAGGAACAGAACATTTTTGGACTGAATATCAGGAGATGTTTAAAATAGCAGATAATCTTATTGGAAATATAAGCGGACTGGCTACGCCCAGTTTTGTCTTTGACTGCAAGGGAGGACAAGGGAAAGTCAGGGTTATCCCAGAATTTTATAAAAGCAAAAAAGAAAAAAGCATTACATTAAAAACTTTCAAGAACAAGCTGTATACTTACAATAATTTAAGCAAGAAAAAATAATTATTCCTTGGCTCAGATAATATGATTTATAAAAGCATTCTAGAAAAATTGGGGAAGACGCCGATGGTTCAAATCGAATCTAAAGATTTAAAGAATATTAATTTATATGCAAAGTTTGAATGTTATAATCCTACCGGCAGCGTAAAAGATAGGGCAGCGTTTTATATAATAAAAAAGGCGCTTAAGCTTAAGAAAATTAATAAAGACACCACCCTTATAGAATCTTCTTCTGGTAACTTCGGAATTTCTTTGTCTTCTTATTGCAAAAAAAATGGTTTGAAATTTTATTGCGTTGTCGATTCTCACATTTGTCCGATTAATGAATATCTTATAGAAACCTTAAGTACGAAAATGATTAAGGTGACTGAGCCGGACGAGAACGGTGGATATCTGTTAAACAGAATAAAAAAGGTGAAAGAATTGCAAGAAGAAATACCAAATTCTTATTGGGTTAATCAGTATGGCAATCCGTATAACGCTGAAGCATATAGAGAAACATTGGGTAAAGAAATATGCAAGGAATTAAAAAATATTGATTATGTATTTTTGGGAGTAAGTTCGGGAGGAACCATAACGGGAGTATCCCAAAAAGTTAAAGAAGTATTTCCAAAAGCGAAAATTGTAGCAGTAGATATCGTGGGGTCAGTAATATTTGGAGGCAAACCGGAAAAAAGATATATACCGGGCATAGGTTCTAGCATAATTCCAAGCATATTAAAGGATGCAAGGATTGACGAAGTTTTTACGGTAGACGAAGCGTCTACAACAAAAATGTGCCATGAATTATTAAAGGAGTATAATTTATTTGTAGGCGGTTCATCCGGCTCGGTATTCTCAGCTGTTAAGAAATATTTTTCAGGAAAAAAACTTAAGAAAAAACCCAACGTTGTTGTAATTTTTGCTGATAGAGGAGACAGGTATATAAACACCATATATAACAAAAGCTGGTGCAATAATTTTTACCATAATAATTCTGAAATGAAAAAGCTATAATTTTATTATGATTTATCTAAACGAAGAAAATTTAAAACAGATTGGTATTAATTGGAATGAAACAATCGAAGTTATTGAAGATGCGGTAATGTGTTTGAACAACAAAGATTTTTCTCAGCCGATTAAGCCATATTTGAGATACAGGGATTTAAAAAATAGAATTATCGCTATGCCAGCATACGTCGGCGGAGGTTTTAACGTTGTCGGCATAAAATGGATAGCTAGTTTTCCCGACAATATCAAAAAAGGTATAGCCAGAGCTAACAGCGTAGTCGTATTGAATAATGCGGATACCGGTGAGCCGACAGCTATAATAAACACCGCACTTTTAAGCATAATAAGGACGGTTTCTGTTAGCGGGTTGATGACTAAGTATTTTGATAAAACAAGAAAATTACAAAATTTTAATTTAGGAATTATAGGTTTTGGCCCGATTGGTCAGTATCACTTAAAAATGTTTATGGATTTATTCGGAGACAGAATAGAAAAATTTTTTTTGTATGATATAAAACCGATTAATAAAGATCTTATAAATTGCAAGCATAAAGATAAAATTGTAATAACCGATAGTTGGGAAGATGCTTATTCAGATTCAGATATTTTTGTAACCTGCACAGTATCAAGGGATAGATATATTGATAAAAAACCGAAAAAAGGATCGCTACAATTGAATGTTTCTTTAAGGGATTACAAGGCGGAAGCATTTGGTTATTTTAAGGATAATATCGTAGTCGATAATTGGGACGAAGTCTGCAGAGAAAATACCGATATAGAAATGATGCACAAAGAAAAAGGATTGAATAAAGAGGATGTAAAAGATATCAGCGATGTTGTCTGCCGTAATTTTTTAGGCAAGACAGAAGAGGGATCAGCTGTGATGTTTAATCCGATGGGTATGGGAATATTTGATATAGCGATCGGACAATACTATTATGATCAAGCTAGAGATAAGAAGACTGGGAAAGAGCTTGAATAAATTTTAAAAATCTACCGAAAAAAGTTGTTCATTGAAACCATTTCAAACGAAAGGAGTACCGACGATGAAAAGAGTGATTGTACTGTATAACCTGGCAGAAAGATTGGAAAAGGGGGTCCCGAGCGACCTGATTTGCGAACAAGAGATAACCATCATTGTCCCGCTTGTCGTAGAACTTCTGAAAAAGAGGGGCTACCAAGTGGAAGCACTGAAGGCGGATCTTAATCTTTGGGAAGAGTTGAAGGCGAGAAAGGGAAGCTTTGATATCGTCTTCAATCTTGCCGAAGCATTCGGAGGCGGGAATACCAACGAGACAGTGGTTCCAGCCATGCTTGAAGGACTGAGTATACCGTTTACGGGCGCCTCTTTGGGCAATATGAGTCTTATCCTGGACAAGGAAAAGACCAAGCTGGTTTTGGCCCCTTATGGCATCCCGACTGCGCAGCACGTCCTGTTTAGAACGGGTCGGGAAGTGTTGAATGGGCTGGGGTTCCCATTGATAGTGAAGCCTATCAAGGAGGAAGCAAGCATTGGCATTTACAGCGACTGCGTGGTTAACAATGAAGCCGATCTGCTCCGCAAGGTTCTCGATTCTTTGGCTAAATACAAGCAGCCGATTATGGCTGAGCGTTTTATCCGGGGGAGAGAGATCTCTGTCGGCGTTGTGGGAAACTTGCCAGATATTCATGTTTTTCCTCCGCTGGAGTTTCTCTTTGAAGGAGCGACTTCCGAATTGGAGAAAATCCGGTCTTACGAGTATAAATGGGGAGGCAAGAAAGAGCAGATGGTTCGTGCCGATCTGCCCCCACAGATAATCAGGCAACTGGTCGAATACAGCAAGATTTGCTTTGAAGCGACCGATTGCCGTGATTACGCCAGAATGGATTACAGGATTGATCCTGAAAACGGAATATACCTTCTCGAGGTAAACTATAATCCCGGGATAGGACCCAACAGTCATGGCTTAAACAATACCCTTACGAAGATGGCGAGTTTCGAGGGCTGTTCTTTCGAAGATTTGGTTGAAAGAGTTATACTTGTTGCAATGCAACGCTACGGTTTGGCGTAGACAAGTATGAGTTTTCTTTTAGGGGTGCGTTGCGGTAGTGGCACCCCTTATTTTTTAAAATAAACATATAGAAATATATGAATTACAAAACTATAATAATAGCTAATATTGCAGAAGCGTTTGAGGACGCATTGATGAGAGTAAAATCTCAAAAGGAAAGGACTAAAAAGGTTCAGATAGAGCATAATTTGTGTGACAGAACCTTATTATGGGAAGGTGATAATAAAATTGTTATTACGCCATTCGCCATATCTCCTTTGCTTTTTGAGCACAACATTAAAGCATTGGGATTTAAAAATTGTTTAAATCTTTTTCCTAAAGATGTTAATATTAATTTATCAGATGCTATAATCGAAGATAAGTCTTTAATGAAAAGATTGATGAGTATTATTAAAGACAATCCAGGAATTAGAATTTCCCCATACGCAGTTACACAATCTTTTATAGATTTAACGGAATGTTTCAAAAAAGAAAACCTTGATTTCGTTGTTGAAGAGAGGCTATATAAAAATTCTGATTGGACGGTTCAATTTCTTGATTCGAAAATTGGTTCAAGAGTAGAAATAGATAAAATAAAAGATAAAAACATTAATACGCCCAAGAGCGTTATTTGCAGAAATAAAAAAGAAGCCATTGACGTCGCTGAGTGGTTCTATAAAAATAATACTTCCTGTGTAGTTAAGGCAAATTTTGGCGAAGGAGGATGGGGGACATTGATATTCAGAAAAGAGAAATATAAGTCATGGAGTGAAGTGTTGGTAAAAATAGAAAAAGAGTTCAGAAGCGATTCTATTTGGGATGATGGAATAATCATAGTTGAGGAATATATAACAGCAGAAAGAGGTATTTCCAGCGGCTGTCCATCCTCGGAATTGTTTTTATCTAGTAAGGGACCTAAAATTACTTATCTATGCGACCAGGTTGTAACAGAAGCCGGAAACTTTTTAGGGGTCGCTTTGGGTAAAGACGCTTTGAACGAAAAAGTTAAGGACAAGATAAATAAGGCATCGACTCTTGTGGGCAAAAGATTTTGGGAGTTGGGCTATAGAGGATTTTTTGATATAGATTTTGTTTTAGCAAAGAAAAATAAAATTCCTTATATTATTGAAACAAATATGCGCAGAACGGGAGGTACTCATGTTTACGATTCTGTCAAAGCTATATTTGGAGAAGACTGGGAACGGAAATGTTTTTGCATATCCGACAATCAATTTACTTATGGGAAAAACATATTATCAGTAGACAAAATTTTATATAAATTAAACGATGTATTATACCCGATAAACAACAAAAAAAGAGGAGTTATGTTAACATTAATTAATAAATGGAAACCCGCTTTTGGGTTTGTCGTAATAGGTGTTAACAAAAAAGATGCTATTTTATTATATAATAAAATGCTAAATAAATGGTCAGCAAAATAAAATAATATTAAAACTAACATTAACATTATGAAAAACAAAATTTTAGACATAAAACCTTTTCAGGAAAAATTATATTATAGCTATTGTGGACCCGCTACTCTGAAGATACTGTTCAGTTATTACGGAATAGATAAAACAGAAAAAGAGTTAGCAAAAATATCTGGATGGAATAAAGTTCTAGGCATAGACGACATGGGAATGAAAAAAGCAGCCGAGAAGCTAGGGTTCAAGGTTGAGATTAAAAATAACAGTAGCTATAAGGATATTCAAGGCTGGTTGAAGAAGGGTATTCCGGTTATTGTTAATTGGTTTACACGAGGTAGAAATGATTATCCGGAGTCAGAAACAGCGGACGGCCATTATTCGGTTGTGGCTGGATTAGACGATAAATTTATTTATCTACAAGATCCAGAAGTAGGGAAGCTGAGAAAAATTAAAAGATACGACTTTATGAGAGTCTGGTTCGATTTTAAAGGTGATTATATAAAGCCAAACGAATTAATTGTAAGGCAGATTATAGTAATACATAAATAATATGTTTAAAGATTACCATTTTTCCGAAGACGCAAAAATAATTACCAGAAAGATTCCGGGAGATAAGTCTCTGGAGCTTTTGGCTGAGCAAGATAAGCTGGAAAGCAAAAATAGGTCTTATCCAAGAGGGATACCTATTGCTTTTGAGTCTGCAAAAGGTGCGATAGTCAAAGATGTTGATGGAAATACATTTATAGATTTTTTTTCTGGATGTGGTGTTTTAAACTTGGGCCATAACAACAAGGATATTGTAAAAAACATTGGGGAATTTCCAGATGGAATAATGCACTCCTTGGACTTTCCGACAAATGTTAAAATTAGTTTTATGAAGGAGCTTCTTTCTGCGTTGCCCGAAAAAATGCAGGGGAAATATAAAATTAGTTTTGGCGGACCAACAGGATCAGATGCCGTGGAAGCCGCAATTAAACTGGCAAGAATAAATACCGGCAGACATACATTCCTTTCATTTCAGGGAAGTTATCACGGTATGACGATGGGGGCTTTGAGCGTTACAAGTAGCCTTAAGCACAGAGATAAGGTCAATCCGCTTATCCCTGGAGTGCATTTTATGCCATATTGTAGCTGTTATAGATGTCCGATGGGTATAAACAACAAAAAATGTAATTTTGAGTGTATCCATTTTATTAAGAATGTTTTAGAAAACCCTCATTCAGGGGTCGATAAACCAGCAGCAATAATTATAGAACCAATCCAGGGAGAGGGCGGAACTTATATACCAAGATACGGTTGGTTGGAAAAAGTTGTTGATCTTGCCAGAAAAAATGGAGTGATAGTTATATTTGATGAAGTCCAAGCGGGATTCTATAGAACAGGTAAGCTTTTTTCCTTTCAACACACAAACGCTGTTCCTGATATTATAACAATGTCTAAGGGCATTGGTGGAATTGGATTGCCTTTGTCTTTAATACTTTTAAGAAAGGAATTAGATACATGGGAACCGGGAACCCATATAGGAACATTTAGAGGTAATCAGCTTGGAATGGCAGCTGGATTATCTGCAATGAAATTTGTTAAGAGAATGAATATCGAAGACTATGTTTCCAAACTGGAAAAAGTATTTTTCAAGGAATTAAAAGCAATACAGAAAAAATCAAAATTTATCGGAGAGGTAAGGGGCAGAGGAATGATGTTTGGGATAGAATATGTTAAAAATAAAAAAACTAAAGAACCATTTCCAGAATTGGCTAAAGAAATAAGGAGGCTATGCTATGAAAATGGTTTATTGGTTGAAATTGGTGGCTATTATGATAATGTAGTGAGATTCTTACCGCCATTGATAATAAGTGAAAAAATAGCAAGGAACGGATTGAACATATTTAATAATGCCAATATTACAGCTTCAAAAATTGTTAATTCAAAACCCGAATAAAATCGGGTTTTTTTGGCGACTTTTGAGTTTATATGTTAAAATATCGCAATGAAGATAATTTTTATAATCTACTTTTCTGTAACCAGAAAAGTAGCAAAAGAGTTTCCGCGCGACGATAAAACTTTAACAAAATCCGATTCGCTCTGCTAAAATTGCCGCGGTGAACTCGCCCCTCGACAAGCTCTGGGCTCCCCGCTGGCAATTTCTTAATGCTTCGCTTATCTCGATTTTGTGATAAAGTTTTTCGTATGCGCGGAGAAAGCGGATGCTTTTAATTAAAAATCTCCAAGCTGTTGTCACTCAGAATAGCGATCATCAAATCATTCAAGATGGCGCGATTTTAGTTGAAAAAGATAAAATCGCCGATATTGGTCAAAGCACCAAATTGGAGAAAAAATACGCCAAGTTAAAAAAGAAAATTATTGACGGCCGCGGCAAGGTAGCGATTCCCGGGTTAATAAATATGCACACTCACGCCGCGATGACCCTGCTTCGCGGCTTTGCCGATGATATGCCGTTTAAAGCGTGGCTGGAGCAAAAAATTTGGCCGGCGGAAGCAAAGTTTTCGCCTGCAGATATATATAGCGGCACAAAATTGGCGTGTGATGAGATGCTCGCAAGCGGCACCGCGACTTTTAATAATATGTATTGGCAGGCCGGACCAGAATTGAGGGCGATTAAAGAATCTGCTTTACGGGATTTTATGGGTTTGCCGATTATGGATATTGGCCCAATGGATTTTGGTCCCAATTATGTCGTGAAAACCTACAAACAATTTAAATCAAAAGTCAGTGATAAAATAAAAATAGTTTTAGCGCCTCACGCCATCTATACGGTTTCCGAAAAAACTTTAATTTGGTGTAAGAAATTCGCGGACGACAATAATTTATTGTTGCATATTCATTTGTCCGAAACCGAAGAAGAAGTAAAAAATTGTCTGAAAAAACATCGTTGCCGATTGCCCGACCTCCAATTTGAAATTGGCTTCGGGTGTAATGCCGCTTGGAAAGCTGTTGAAAGCGGGCGCAAACGTGGCGCTGGGCACGGACGGGCCGGCTTCAAACAACAGTCTGGATATGTTCGGCGAAATGAAATTGGCCGCGTTGATTCATAAATGGGACGAAAAAAATCCGGCGGCGGCGGGCGCCTGGACGATTTTGGATATGGCGACAATAAACGGCGCCAGAGCCCTAAAAATGGAACAAAAAATCGGTTCTCTTGACATTGGCAAGCAGGCTGATATAGTGATAATTAATTTCAACCAGCCCCATCTCAAGCCCTGCCATAGCGTTGTTTCTAATCTGGTTTACGCGGCGCGGGGAGGGGATGTGGAGCTGGTTTTTATAAGCGGCCGGGTTCTTTACCAAAAATAACTTTCTTTTTCGTATTTTAGGAGGGATTATGGAAAAAAGGTTTATCTGTCTTTTAGTTTTTATTTCGGTTTTTTTTCTGGCCGATCTATTTCGTTATAATAATAAAAAAACAGCTGATTTGGCCGACGAAGAAACAATAACAACCGCGATAATTGTTTTTTATGACAAAACGGCTATTTCCGGAGAATTCGAAAGGTTCAAAATAATATTCGCGCGGGAATTAAAAAAGAGGATGGACATTGACGGCGATAATCTTCCCGTTGGTCACTATTGGGTATATGTTAATGAGAGGAAGAGCGAAGAAGATTTTTTAGATAAAAGGATTGTAGTTATGTTAAGAGGGGAAAAAGTTTACGAAATGGAAATTAACGAGTTGAAAACATGGGGCAATATAGAATTGTTTGCCAAAGATTCGGTTAACAGGATTTTTTATATCCTTCAAAATTTTCAAAAAGATAACAAACCGATCTTTGATCCTCATCAGCGGCAAACAGTGCAGGTTTAATTTTCACCAGGAATGATTGAAACATCATTCCTGATTTTTGTTTAAAAATATTTTTTGTAGTATAATATAGAAAAATTCTCCGTTCCGCTAGCTGGCGGATGCGTTCAAAATGATGATAGAGGAGGTCGGTTCGGAAAACTCCCGTTGCTTTGTCGGCGAGGCGGTTTAATAATTGATGTATAAGATAAACTTATGGAGCATTCATTTCAAGCGGCGGCTCGGGCCGTAAAATTGAGCGAAGCGCAGTTAGCGATCATTTCTCATCCCCAGCGCATAGTGGAAGTTTCTTTTCCGGTACAAATGGATTCTGGTAAAACTAAGCTTTTTTACGGCTATCGCGTCCAGCATAATAATGCCCGCGGACCGTATAAGGGCGGAATCCGTTATCATCAGGACAGTAATCTGAAAGAAGTGTCGGAGTTGGCTTTTTGGATGACGATGAAATGCGCGGTGGTTGGGATTCCTTACGGCGGAGGAAAAGGCGGGGTTAAGGTTAATCCCAAAGAACTGTCAAAAAAAGAACTTGAAAGATTAACGCGCGGCTATACCCGGGCGATCGCCGATATTATCGGTCCCGAACGCGATATTCCGGCGCCGGATGTTTATACCGATGGTCAGATTATGAGTTGGATTTATGATGAATATGTTAAATATAAAATGGCCGCCGATAAAATTACCGGCGCGGCGGCCAGAAATAAATTTAAAAAATTAGCCCGCGCGGTCGTTACCGGCAAGCCCATAAAACTGGGCGGCTCTTTGGGCCGCGATATCGCAACGGCTTTGGGCGGGGTTTATGTCCTGGAGGAAATTTTAAAAATTAAAAAAATATCGCCGCGTAGCTTAACCGTGGCGATTCAGGGTTTTGGCAACGCCGGTTCAAACGTTGCCAAGCTTTTGGCCGAGCGCGGATTTAAAATTATGGCGGTGGCCGATTCCTGCTCGGCTATTTCGGCCAACGATAAAAATCAGGGGTTAAACGTCGCTAATCTGATCGGTTTTAAACGGCAATCCGGCTCAATCGCCAAATTTCCCGATACGCGCGTTATCGGCCAGGCGGAACTGGTGCGCTTGCCGGTTGATATTTTGATTCCGGCGGCCATGGGAGGACTTATAACCGTCGATGACGCGCGAAACATTAAAGCAAAAATAATTTTGGAACTGGCCAACGGGCCTTGCCAGCCAGCCGCGGATGAAATTTTAGCCAATCGTCCAGATATTGTGGTTTTGCCCGACATTCTGGCCAATGCCGGCGGAGTGACGGTCAGTTATTTTGAATGGTTGCAAAATATGCAAGATGAACGTTGGAGCGAGAAGAAAGTCTTTGATGAACTTAAAAAGATTATGAGCCGGGCAACAGGCAATATTTGGAAACTTAAAAATAAATTTAAAACAGACGTGCGCACGGCCGCTTACATTTTAGCCCTGCAACGTTTGGCAAAAAAGATCAAGGCATAAACTATGTCAGGTAGCGATTTATCCGACAGGAGTAAAACCATTGGGAATTCGGCAAAATATAGAAGAAAATAATTCTAAATTTTAAAGCCGTCAATTTATGGCGGTTTACTACTCGGTATGCCGGAATTACCGGAAGTTGAAACAATTTGCCGGCAATTATCAAAATTGATTGTCGGCAAAAAAATTAAAGAGACTAAGGTCAGATTGCCCAAAATCGTTAAAGCACCCTTGGCGGGTTTTAGACGTATGACCGCAGGGGCAAAAATTGTCAGCGTAGGCCGCCGCGCCAAGTTGATAATTTTGGGGCTGGATAACGGCTGGAGCTTGCTTATTCATCTTAAAATGACGGGACAGCTGATATATGAGTCATCGGTGATAAGTGATAAGTTATCCGCGGGCAAGCACACGCATGTGGTTTTTAATTTTACGGATGGTTTAAGATTATTATTCAACGATTTGCGGCAATTCGGTTATATAAAATTAGTTCAGACGGCCAAACTCGCTGAATTTTTTATCAAAGAAGGCACTGGTCCGGAGCCCCTGGCCAAGGAATTCACGCTGACGGATTTTAAGGCACTGCTTTTAAAAAAACCAAAAGCCAGAATAAAGCAATTTTTAATGGATCCGAAAAATATTGCCGGAATAGGCAATATTTATTCCGATGAGATTTTATTTTTTGCCAGGGTTCATCCTTTGCGCCGCAATTACGATTTGAAAAAAGAAAAAATAAAAAAGATTTGGCAAGGCATCAAAAAAATTCTTCCCGCCGCCATCAAATTAAAAGGCACCTCAGCCAACAATTATTTGGACGCGTTTGGCCGCAAAGGAGATTTTTTAAAAAAATTGAAGGTTTATGGCCGGGAAGGCGAGCCGTGCGCCAAATGCCGCGGCCAGGTGGCGCGCATCAAGCTCGGCGGCCGCTCGGCGCATTTTTGCCCTTCGTGCCAGAAGTAGTATAATTAACGAAATCGTATCAAATTGATATGATTACGGCTTATAAATGACACGATTGTTTTTAGCCGGTACGAATTCACGGCAAAAAATTACGCGGTTCAATAAACGCTCCAATGAAATCTTGAAATTTGTTGAAGTTTGAAATCTGTTGAAGTCTGACTTCAACAAGTATCGTAAATACTCTAATTAATGGGTTTGGATATGATATAATGAAGGAAGGTAAAAGAGACCGATATTTAAGCATTTTTTAGCCAGCGTGGTCGAACTGGCGTAAGAGATTGTCTGAAAGTCTATAGTAATTTTTTAAAAATCATATATTATGCAATTGGACAAAATGGCCATGGGCTGGGCAGTGGCGATCTTTGACGGAGCCGGCGTTTTTTTAGCCATGAGTTTTTCTCTTTTAACCGGCCGCGTCAGCTATGTTATGTCTCGCGCGGCGGCGTTACATTGGTCTTCTTATTCTTGGGTCGGTTTTTAAAAAGGTTGAGGAAATCTTATAGATTTTTTATGTTATTTTTTAAGGTTTTAAAATTTTTTGATATGTTGGAAGATAAAATACGCCATTGGTTAAGCCATTGGCCGATTTTATACGCGTTAGTCGGAATACTTGGAATTGTTTTAATTTGGCGCGGGATTTGGCATCTGGCAGATAACGTCAATTTGAATTCTGGGTTGTCAATTTTTATCGGCGCGGTTATTCTTTTATTATCGGGTCTGCTGGTCGCTATCGCGATCGGTGATGAAGTATTGATCAGCGCCTGGCGAGGCCGGCGCAAGGTTACGGAGATTAACTTAGAAGAAGCGATGACTTTGGCCGACAAAGTTGATGAAATAAAAAAATTGCTCGGTAACATAGAGAGACAGCTCGGCGCGATTGAGAAAGGGGAGAAAAAAATTGTCAAGAATTTAGGTGACATTGAACATGAAGAAAAGGCAATAGAACGGGAAATCAATGAAAACAAAAGTTTCTGAAAGAAAGTTGGTGGTTGTCGGCCATAATATCCGTAGCGCTTTTAATGTGGGTTCAATTTTCCGCACATCTGACGGCGCGGGCGTTAGCAAAATAATTTTGGGTGGTTACTCTGCTCATCCGCCGCATCCCAAACTTTTAAAGACGGCGCTCGGAGCCGAGCAAAGTGTGCCATATGAAAAAGTTTGGCAGATCTGGCGGGCGATAGACAAGTTAAAAGAGGACGGCTATAATATCATAGCGCTGGAAAAAAATTCTCAAGCGAAAAATATTTTTAAATTCAAGCCACGCTTTCCCTTGGCACTGGTGCTGGGGAACGAAGTGCGCGGACTTTCCGAAGAAATTTTGAAACGTTGCGATAACGTTGTTTTTATCCCGATGGCCGGCAAGAAAGAATCGTTGAACGTGAGCGTGGCGTTCGGAGTGGCTGTTTATACCCTATTAAATTACTAATTTTTTACTAAGGCTTAAGACTAGCAGGCACCATGGTAAAATAGGGTTATGGGCAAGATACAAAAAATCCGCGAACAAAAGAAAATAGACGCTGAAATTGAAGTTCAGGAGCGCCGTCAACGTCTGCGCAGTATTATTATTGGCGCGGTTTCGGGGCTTGTGGTTTTATTTTTATTAACGTTCGGCATCATTAAATTTTTAAGCTGGCGGTTATCGCAGGGAGCAGTGGTTTCCAAACAATCTCCGGCGCCGTCGGCAAGCGTGAAAATAGAACCAATATGGCCATCTTTTTCGCCTTTAGCCGCCAATAAAAATACGACCAATTTAACTGCTAAAACAGCAGTCATTGAGACAGTTAGGGGAAATATCAAGCTGGAATTTTATCCCGAAGCCTCGCCTAAAACAGCAGCTAATTTTGTCAGTTTGATAAATAAAGGTTTTTATAACGGCTTAACATTTCATAGAGTGGTGCCGGGATTCGTCATTCAAGGCGGGGATCCGAAGGGCGACGGCACGGGCGGTCCAGGCTATACTTTCGCGGACGAAATTAATCCCTGGAGTTTGGGGGTGCCCGAAGAAACGATCAAATCATACGAGGCGCAGGGATATCAATATGATAAAAATTTAACATCGCATAAAATGGACGTTGGCGCGTTGGCGATGGCCAATTCCGGGCCGAACACCAACGGTAGCCAGTTTTTTATCGTGACTGATGCGGCCCAGCCGCATCTGGACGGCAAACATACGGTTTTTGGCAAGGTGATAGAAGGAATGGATGTGGTGCGAAAAATTCAGCAGGGGGACATGATGACGAAAGTGTATATCGCTAATTAGCGCGAATTTAAGCGAATAGAAAGCGAATTTTTATTATTCGTTTTAAATTCGTTTTAATCCGTTTTTTATGAGCAAAGTCGTTTTTGACATTGAAACTATCGGCGCGGATTTTGACGCGATGCCCGATGAGGCGCAAAAATACATTTTAAAAACCAGCGAGGACGAAAAGAAAAATGAGTCAATTAAGGAAAAATTAGGCCTGTGGCCGTTGACCGGCGAAATCGCGGCCATTTGTCTTTTAAATTATGACACTAACAAGGGTCGGGTTTATTTTCAGGTCGGCGATAAAAAAATTGAGCCGTTAATTGAGAACGGAATTGAATATTTAGCGATGGGCGAGAAAGAAATTCTGGAAAAATTTTGGCAAGAAATAAGAAATTATGATCAATTCATTACGTTTAACGGCCGGGGATTTGATTGTCCCTATATTATGTTGCGCTCGGGCATTTTGAAAGTTCGGCCGAGCAGGAATCTGATGCCTTATCGCTATAAAGACGACGAGCATATTGATTTGCTGGATCAGCTGACATTTTACGGCGCGTTTCGCCGTTTTTCGCTGGATTTTTATTGCCGGATGTTCAAATTGGACGCTGCTAAACTGGAAGGCATGAGCGGCGATAAAGTGCAGGAATATTTTAAAAAAGGGAAATATCTGGAAATAGCCCGATATTGCGCCATGGATGTTATTGCTACGGCCGAGCTTTTTGAGAGATGGGTGAAATATATTAGGATTTAGCACCGCGGATAACGCGGATTTTAGGCGGATATAGCGGATAAAATCCATTAGTATTTGAATGCAAAGAGCGCCGATAAAAATAGGTTTACTGGCGGTTGTTATCCTGGAAATTGGGAGTTTGTTTTTTTTATTGCATATTTACAACGATTTTGTTTCTTCTCCGGACAGCTATTATAAAAATATTTTAGTCAGGCAGAATAAGGCGCTGAAGCAAATTATTAATGAAAGCGATGGGGCAACTAATTAATAAATATAACATAAAGATATGACCGACAAAAAAATTATTATTTTCGCGCTTATTTTAGCGATTTTGTTGATTGGCGGAGGTTGGTATTATTCCAAAAAATCTCCAGGCGGTTCCGCCACAAGTCCCTCTTCATCATCCAACCCCGGAACAATTACTCAAGCCGGGATTATGATAGGCGATCCCAACGCCAAAGTGACTATAGAGGAATACACGAATTTTGTTTGTCCGGCTTGCGGCCGTTTTGCCGCCGGGACATTTGTCAATATCATGGAGGATTATATTAAAACCGGCCAAGTGAAAATGATATTTTATGTTTTTCCGCCCTATGAGCTTGGTCGAGCCGCGCTTTGCAGTCAGGAACAGAACAAGTTTATTGAATTTCATGATTATGTTTTTCTTCATCAGGCGCAAATTATTAAAGAGAGCGATATCGGGACTATGGCCAGCAACGCCGGGCTGGATATGCAAAAATACGACGCCTGCTACAGTTCGGATAAATATACGGATGTTGTAACCAAGTGGAATGACGAGGGAACCGCGCGGGGCGTTGAGTATACGCCGACTTTTTTTATCAACGGCCAGAAATTGATCGGCGCCCAGCCGTACGGCGATTTTAAAAAGATCATTGATGAAAAGTTGAGTCAGATTAATCAATAAGTGTATCTAAAGTCGTGAAAAATATTTCGCGATGGCGGATAAAAAATATGATAAAAAAATACCGTATTTTATTTATCGGTTTGGCTATTTTAGGAGTTGTTTTTTTGACGTCTTCTTTCGCTATGGCGGAAGAAAATCCCGAAGCGGCGCCCGGCAACGCAGTTTTAGGCGATGAGGCCAGCCAGGTTTTGGCGGAAGATGCCGCGTTAGCCGATGAACCGGAAACCATGGAAGGTTTTACCGTGGAGCAGCCAGAAAGCGTGCCGTCAAATTTCGGTTTTTGGTGGCGCGATCTGTCGGAACGGATTTCTTTGGTTTTGACTTTGGATCCGGTGAAGAAAGCCGAAAAACAAGTTAAATTTGCCGAAGAAAAAATAAAACTGGCTGAATACATTGTTCAAAATAGCTCCGATGTTAAAGCGCAAGAAAAGGCTCAGCAGATGATGGAAAAGGCCAATGAATATATTCAGCGGGTGGAAGAACACCAAGATGATCTTTTGCGGAAAGCGGATGAACGGGTGGCTGTTTTGCTGAAAAATGTTGTTCGTCATCAAGCTAATAAAGAGGCGGTTTTGCAAAAATTGGAAGAAAAGTTGCCGCCGGAAAAATTGGATAAATTATATGAATTGCGCGAACGCACAGAGGCGCAGCGAAAAAAATTTTTAGCCGCGATGGAAGATTCCGCCGTGCCGCAAGCGGTCAAAGATAAAGTTGCTGAAATAAAAGCACGGGTTGAAGCCGCGTCAGAGGAGCAAGCGGAATTCCGCCAGCAGCAGAAAGAAATTTTAGAGAAGATCAAAGAAGGCAACCAGGAGGCTAAAGAGGAACTTAACCAGTTGAGGCAGAGCTGGTCAGAAAAATCAGCAGCCATTAAAGATCAATATCAAGAAAAGCGCAGCGAAATCATAGATAAAATTAAGGCGGGCGACCAAGACGCGGTGAAAGAGTTGAAACAAATAAACCAGGAACGACGCGTTCAGTTGAAGGACGCGCGGCAAGAGATAAAGAGCCAGATTAAAGATGTTCAGCAGGAAAGAAAGACGAATGTTCAAACAGGCAAGCAAGAATTGAGAGAGAATCGCGTGGAGCGAAAAACGGAAATTAAGAAAAATGTGTTGAACCGGGTGGAGAGCCCTCTGAATAATCAATCATCCGTTAGCCCTATCGCTTCTCCGTCGCCGGCAGGCCAATAAGCGCGACAAATAAATTAAACCCGCGAATATGATATGAATATCATTGAAGTCAAAAATTTAGTAAAAAAATTTGGTGATTTTATGGCGGTTGACGATGTTTCTTTTAGCGTTGCCAAGGGCGAAATTTTCGCTTTTTTGGGGCCAAACGGCGCGGGCAAGACCACCAGCATCAGAATTTTAACCACCATGCTTAAACGCATCGGCGGAGAAGTTTTGGTGGACGGTAAAGATCCGGCTAAAGATGCGCTCGGCGTGCGGCGGGTCTGCGGCATTGTTTTTCAGGACCCGAGCCTAGACGACGAACTGACTGCTTTTGAGAATATGGAAATTCATGGCGCGCTTTTTGGCGTGCCGAAAAAATTGAGGCGCGAGCGAATTGAACAACTATTAAAATACGTTGAGCTTTGGGACAGGAAAGATGATTTTATAAAAAACTTTTCGGGCGGCATGAAACGACGTCTGGAAATTGCGCGGGGAATTTTGCATCACCCCAAAGTTTTATTTTTAGACGAGCCGACGCTCGGCCTTGATCCGCAGACGCGAAATCACATTTGGGGCTACATAAAAAATTTAAACGAAACGGAGGGCATCACGGTTTTTTTCACGACCCATTATATGGACGAAGCCGAACGGATGGCTAGCCGCATTACAATAATTGACCATGGCCAAATCATTATCACCGGCACAGCGCAGGAACTAAAAGAAAAAGCCAATGCCGCGACCCTGGAAGATGCCTTTTTGGCGCTCACCGGCAAAGTTATCCGCGAGGAAGAAGCCGGCAGCGCAGACCGCATGCGCGCGGCGGCTAAGATGTGGCGGAGGAGATAGAATTATAAAATCATGAGAATAAGAAAAAGCCATCATGTCGCGACATGATGGCAGCCCGATTTTAGTGATTATTTCACTCCGCGTAATTTCCGCGAAGAAGCTAAGGACGGGTTCTTTCCTTTGCCACTAAAATAAAGGTATATTATTTTTATGGAAAGTCAAGAGATAAGATTAATATATATGCAAGCAATTTATATTCTTTGGCTGAGACAACTTAAAAGATATTGGCGTTCCAAGTCCCGGATGATTGGCTCGCTCGGCCAGCCGCTACTTTTTTTGGTGGCCTTGGGTTTTGGGTTTGGGCCGATCTATCAAAAAGCGGGCGGAGGAAGCTACATTGAATTTTTGGTGCCCGGCATTATTGCTATGAGCGTTATTTTCACGGCGATATTTTCCGGCATTGAAATTATTTGGGATAGGCGCTTTGGTTTTCTTAAAGAAACTTTGGTCGCGCCAGTTTCACGGTTGTCCATAATGCTTGGCCGAACCTTGGGCGGAGCCACGGTGGCCACACTTCAGGGTTGTGTCGTTTTTGTTTTGTCTATGATAATCGGTTTTCGGCCCGTGAGCTGGGCTTTTTCTTTGGCGGCCTTGGGGTTTGTTTTTATAACCGCCGTGCTTTTTACGGCACTTGGCACGGCGATCGCTTCGGTGCTTGAGGATATGCAGGGTTTCCAATTGATAATGAATTTTTTGGTGATGCCGCTGTTTTTTCTTTCGGGTGCGTTGTTTCCTCTGCAGGGTTTGCCCGGACCTATAAGAATAGTAACTTATTTTGACCCGCTTTCTTACGGTGTTGACGGTTTGCAAGGCGCGCTGATAGGGCATTCGCGATACAGTATGGGTTTTGATTTTATGGTGCTGGCGGCTATCACGGTTTTACTGGTGGCGCTGGGCGCGTATCTTTTCTCGCGGATAGAGGCATAGGAAATTCATATGTCCGATAACATGAATTAAAGTTTTTGTAGGGAAATATGGAGATTATCATATTACATTATTGTTGCTATAGCTTAGATAATGTAATATCAATAAAATAAAAAAACCGCCCCGCAGATGCGGGGCGGTTTTTCATTGTCCAAGCCCCCACACCTAATTAGGTGTGGGGGCAAGCAAATCTATAAGCCGAATTTTGTCCATCGCTTTTAAGGGCGAATAGGCAATCATCTGTCTGGGCCGCGCATTACTGCGTGGCTCCGGCGATCTACTTGTCTTATGGGGCCAACGTTGCGCCTCATAGTTTGATCTTGCACTCGGTAAGGATTTAGCCGTTTCATCTCCAAAGTTTCGAAAAGAGAGTTCGGACTTTCCTCTTCTCGACTACGCTCGGGGTAAACCCTAGGTCAGTCGAAAGGCGATTGCCCAATTTGCTCGGACCATAATATTCTATAATTTTTGAAAATTAATGTCAAGCTTGATCTACCCCCATTTTAAGAGTAAAATAAAGTTAAATGAAAAAGTCCGAACTAATTTTTACCGCCGCGCTGGTGCCCGTGGATTACGCGATGCTGATACTGGCGGGGCTGGCGGCTTATTGGTTGCGAACGAGTAGTCTCGTGGCTGCTTGGCGGCCGGTGCTTTTTGGCGTTAATCTGCCGCTGGAAAAATATCTAGGGCTGGTGGCGCTCATCGGCCTTTTTATGCTGGTGATTTTCGCGCTAACCGGACTTTATGAAATTCGCCGGGCTAACGGGATTTTGGAGGATTTTGCGCGCGTTTTAATCGGGGCTTCGGCAGGACTCGCAATCATCATTATTTATAGTTTCTTACGCCGGGAATGGTTTGATTCTCGTTTTTTGATCTTTGCCGCCTGGATTTTGGCGATTTTTTTTGTTTTGCTTGGCAGGACGATTATTCGCGCCATTCAGAAATTTTTATTGTCGCGCTATAATTTTGGCGTTCACAACGTTTTGGTTGTCGGCGGAGATAAAATTTCCAGAGAGATAATTGATGAAATAAAAAATAAATCGGCACTGGGCTATAATTTGGTCCGGCATTTTCAGGATTTGGATCTGGCGCAAATAAAAGAAACGGTAAAAAACGAATCATTAGACGATATTATTTTAGCCAACCCCGATTGGTCGCGCGAACAGGTTCTGGGGCTGATTGATTTTTGCGACGAGAAGCGTCTTAATTTTAAATTTGTGCCGAATTTGTTCCAGGCCTTGACTATTAACGTTGAATTTGACGCTTTGGCGGGAATCCCATTAGTGGAACTTAAGCGCACCGCGCTTGACGGTTGGGGGAAAATTATAAAAAGAACAATGGATTTTTTTGGGGCGATATTTGGCATTATAATTTTTTCGCCGGTTATGTTTATTGTGGCAATTTTAGTTAAGCTGGATTCGCGGGGCCCGATAATTTATAAAAACGAGCGGGTGGGGCCGGAGGGGATTTTTAACACTTATAAATTCCGGTCAATGAAACTGGAATATTGCACTGGAAGTGAATATGATAAAGATGGCCGGGCCAGCGATCTTGAAGACGAGTTGGCGGCCAAGCAGAGCGGCCGGAAGGGGCCGGTGTTTAAGGTAATAAACGATCCGCGCCGTACCCGTTTGGGTCGGTTTTTGGAAGCATCAAGTCTGGACGAACTGCCGCAATTTTTTAACGTGATGCTTGGCCAGATGAGCTTGGTCGGGCCGCGTCCACATATGCCAAAAGAAGTTGCGGGGTATGAAAAATGGCATAAGAGAGTTTTTAACGTTAAGCCCGGAATTACCGGCCTCGCGCAGATCTCGGGGCGTTCCGAAATTGATTTTGACGAAGAGGCCAAACTCGACGCTTATTATATTGAAAATTGGTCGTTGTGGATGGATTGGAAAATTTTGCTTAAGACGCCCTTGGTCGTAATTTTAGGCAGGCGGAAGTAGATTGATTAATTTATATTATATTTTATCGGATAGGATGTTTTTAATAATTTTCAAGCACCAAACTCCAATTTACAATGAAATCTCAATGACTAAATTTTCAAACGTTTGAAAATTGAAAATTAGAGCATTGATTATTGATCGCCACCCTACGGGTGGTCACCCGAAGGGTGAAAAATTGGGATTTGAAAATTGAAAATTTATTCTATGCGAGTTGCTTTAGTCCACGATTATCTAAACCAATACGGCGGAGCCGAGCGGGTGCTGGAAGCATTTTGCGAAATTTGGCCGTCAGCGCCGATTTTTACTTTGGTTTACGATAAAAAGCGGACCGGCGGAGCTTTTGAGAGGCGTAAGATCAGGACTTCTTTTTTGCAAAAAGTTCCTTTGGCCAAATCTCATCATCGGCCATTTTTAATGTTTATGCCTTTGGCTATTGAACAATTTGATCTGTCAAAGTATGACCTTGTAATTTCTGATTCGGCCAGCTTTGCCAAAGGCGTGATTACGCGCCCAGGCGCGTTGCATATTTGTTATTGCCACACGCCGACGCGTTATGTCTGGGACGACAGCCATAAATATATTGATGAATTCAGCTATCCGTCTTTGGTTAAAAAAATTATCCCCTTTTTTTTAAATTATCTGCGGCTTTGGGATGAGGCGGCGGCAAGCCGGCCGGATATTTATTTGGCTAATTCCAATTTTGTGGCGGCGCGCATCAGAAAATATTATGGCCAGGAGGCGCAAGTGGTTTGTCCGCCGGTTAAAGTGAACCATTTTAATTTAAGCGATAAAGTGGAAAATTATTTTTTAATGTCAGCGAGATTTTTACCGTATAAAAAAGTTGATCTGGCAATCGCCGCCTTCAACGCGCTCGGCTGGCCGCTTAAAATTATCGGCGACGGACCCGATAAAAACCGGCTCAAGAAAATGGCCGGCCGGAACATTGATTTTTTGGGCCTGGTGGCGGAAAAAAATTTACCGGCTTACTTTGCGCGATGCCGCGCTTTTATTTTTCCCCAGGAAGAGGATTTTGGAATTTCCGCGGTTGAGGCAATGGCCGCCGGCAAGCCGGTTATAGCGTACCGCGGCGGCGGGGCATTGGAGATGGTCATTGAAGGGCGGACCGGATTATTTTTTGATGAACAAACCCCAGAATCTTTAGTTGGCGCGCTGAAAAATTTTCAGGCGGCCAATTTTTCAGCGCGCCACATCCGCCAGCATGCCGAGCAATTTGACAAGAAAATTTTTAAAGATAAAATAAAAAGGTTCGTTGGGGAAGCGTTAGAGGCGCATAATAATAGGCGTTAGTTAACAGAATGATTTATTTTAGTTCGTGATGAACAAAAATTTTTAATTACCAATAACCAATTATCAATGAATTTTTCCCGACTTTATCGAGGACTCTCGATGCGGGCGGAGAAAATTGAAAATTTCATGAAGATTATTATAGAGAGACAAAAATGCATCGGCTGCGGCAGTTGCGTGGCGGTTTGCGACAAGTATTTTGAGATGGCTGACGATAGATTTATGATTTATGAGACATGATTTACGAAGAATTCATAATTCATAAATCGTAAATTTTAAATCGAAGCCTTAAGGCAAAAGGTTGCTTTTTTTATGTCTTTTTGATATGCTGTTAACTGTTAATCGTTTATTGTTAATCGTCTCTCTTATGTTGGAATTAAAAGCAGACGCCAGAACTATTCTGGGTAAAAAGGTTAACAGTTTAAGGAAAACCGGATTAATTCCGGCTATTTTATATGGCCACGGCAAAAAACCGGCGACAATAAGCGTTAACGCCAGGGAGTTTGATAAAATTTTCAAACAAGCTGGCGAGACCACCCTTTTATCTTTGGTGTTGGACGGCAAAAAGCACAATGTTTTTATTCATGACCAGGCCAGGGATTCGTTAAGCGGCCAGATAACCCATCTTGATTTTTTTGAGGTTAATATGGATGAAAAAATCAAAGCCCGCGTTCAGTTTGTTTTTATCGGCGAATCGCCGGCGGTTAAAGCGGATGGCGGTGTCTTGGTGCGCGCTATGCAAGAAATAGAAATTGAAGCCCTGCCTAAAGATTTACCGAAAGAAATTATGATAGATATCTCTTCGTTGGCGACCTTTGAGGATAAAATACACATTAAGGATCTGAAGCTTAGCGGCGGAATCAGGATTTTGACAAATCTTAATGAAACGATTGCCTTAGTTGCTCCTCCGCGCTCGGATAAAGAAATGGAAGAACTTGAGACCAAACCGGTTGAAGCGGCAGTTTCGGAAGTTAAAGTTGTCGGTGAAGAAGCCAAGGCCGCGGCCGCGGCCGAGACTGGACAGGAAGAGGCAAAATAGCGGTGCATTCCGTATTCCCTCTTTTTGACCAAGAGGCAAATTAAGGTGGTAAAAAATGTAAAGTTAAAAAATCAAAATGTAAAATTATGGTGTCCCGCAGCTGCGGGATGATTTTAAGATTTTACGTTGCGTAAAGCAACGTGGTTGCCACGCAACTTTACGTTGTTATTTGGCATTTTGATATTTACATTTTACATTTTTACGATGGGAACATTTTTTAATCGGTATTATTTTTTAAAAACCACCCCGCGTTTTGCGGCCGGGTGGTTTTTTGTTTTAGTTTTTTTCTTGTCCTCGCTAAGCGTGTCTTTGGCGTTCTATAACATCTCTTCGGCCACAACGGCGGATGATCAAAAAAATAGCTTGCGCCAGCAAATGGATGATATCCAAAAACAGATTGACGCTTATAGAGCGAATATTTCTGATTTGCAGCAGCAGGGCAATACCTTGAAGAGAGAAATTTCGTTGCTGGACAGCAAAATGAAAGCAGCCCAGCTTGAAATTCAACGCACGACTTTAAGCATCAAGCAAACTGAAACGGGAATTTCTGATAAAAATGCGGCCTTGAGCGAAGGAGAACAAAAGATGGGAAGAGAGCGGCAAATGCTGGCCAAATATGTTCAGGCGGTTTATGAAGCCGATCAGCAGGGAACATTGGAAATGATTTTAAGCAATGCCAAACTCTCCGATATTTTTGATAGCGTAAGTTCTTTGCAAAATATTCAAGAGGGAATTCAGGAGAGTATGGCGGCAATACGGCAATCAAAAGTGAGTCTGGAAAACGATAAACAGATTTTGGAGGATAGGCGCGAAGAGCTTAATCAATTAAAAGTTTTACAAGAAATTCAACGGCGCGCGGTTGTGGTCCAGCAGAGCGAAAGAAAAGATTTGCTGACGCAAACCAAAGGCCAGGAATCAAATTATCAGGACTTGCTGAAAAGAGCCAAGGCCGGTGCCGAGTCTATCAGAAAAAATTTATATTTGCTTGAAGGAGTCGGACTGGCAATGACGTTGGAAAAAGCTTATCAATATGCCAAACAGGCTTCTAACCTGACCGGCATCAGGCCGGCTTTTTTGCTGGCCGTGCTTAAAAATGAATCCAGTTGGGGAGAAAAAGTCGGCACCGGAACCTGGCGGCGCGATATGCATAAAAGAGATCAGGCGGCTTTTATTCAAATTTGCGAATCATTGAATCTTGATCCGGATAAAACGCCGGTATCGCGAAAGCCGGCCTACGGCTGGGGCGGCGCCATGGGTCCGGCGCAATTTTTGCCTTCGGTTTGGTTGGCTTACGCGGATCAGGTGAGCAATCTTACCGGCCACAGGCCGGCTGATCCCTGGGACATTGAAGACGCGTTTGTGGCGGCCAGCTTGAAACTGACGCAAGCCGGAGCCGGCTCGCAAAACCGCGACGCTGAATGGAAATCCGCGCAGATCTATTTTGCCGGCAAGCGCTGGAATAATCCGACTTATTATTTTTACGGCGATCAGGTGATGGAAATGGCGGATGTGATCCAGGGGCAGCTGGATATAATCGCTAAATAATTGTAAAATTATAGCATAGAGGGTAGCTTATCAGTTATGCCGGAAAAATTTTTTGAAACGCAAAAAATAAACAACAATGAAGATAAAACTGCGGATGACAAGCGGGCGCAAGCGGCTATTGAAGACATGGCCGAAGATTTTTTAGCGGACCAGGAAAAGGCGATTGCCGATTACGCGGAAAATAGCGGTCTGCATTTTAGACGAGGACGCGGCTGGTATGTGAATTATGAAGGTAAAAAGGATTATGAAGGCTGGTCAATCAAAATGCAAACCGGCGAAGCGACTTATGATCCGGATTTTTTTTCTGCCAAAGGATATTCTAACGCCGAATCAATGTGGGCGACTTGCCACGAGGTTGAGCATTTTCGCGATTGGCGGCGCGACCCGGAATCTTACGCTAAATTATTTGGCCGAATGAAAACCAGGCGCCGCATTCATCTTTTGTACAATTGCTTGGATGACATTATGGTTAACCGGAACGTAGACAAGCGATTTCCGGCGCATCGGGAAACTAAAAAATATTTATATAAAGCCAAGCTTTTTCCCGGAACGGATTATAGGAATAAGGCCAAACATCTGCAATTTGCTTATGCGGCTTTGCGCGAAAAAATGCTACCGGAAGAATTGCTGGCGCTTGACCCGGAGGTTAGTCAAGAAATCGCCAATTTAAAAAATATTGACGGCCAAGGCACGGATTTGATTGATATGGTTTCAAATCCCGATGTCAAACCCCAAGACCGTTTTAGCTTGATTGAAGAATATATTGAGCCGATTTATGAAAAGTTTTTTCAGCAGGACGTTGCCGAGCGTCGGGCGCAAGAAGAAAAAGAAAGCGGAAAGGGCGAAGGTGAACAAGGAGAGGACGGGAAAAAGCCGCAGGCAGGAGGCGGCAAGCCGGGAAAATTTAGGCCGGCGGAAGATTATTTCGCCGACGACTATAAAGATTTTGAAGATAAGTCGCCCGAAGCGATTCCGGCTAAAGACATAAAAGACGAGCTGGATAAATTTATTAAACAAAAAAAAGAAAATGAAAAATCGCCGGAAGAAATCGCCCAGGAGCAGTTCCAGAAAGAACACGGCGTGACTTATGAAGATATGCAAAGTTACCGGCAAAATTATGAAAAAATCAAGAATTATATAGAGCCGCTTCGGGAGGTTTTTGCACGAATTATTTCCACGCGCAAGGAGATTAAGCGGCGCTTAAGAGAACGGACGGACCAAGGCGTAATAATCGATCCCTCTATGATTTCGCAGGCTTTTATTGACGCCGAGTCGGGAATCACTGACTCACGGACGCAATTGAAAGTTAAAAAAATTGAATATGACGAACATAAACCTAACGATTTTGAATTTTCTTTAATTTGCGATTTATCCAGTTCAATGGACGAAAATAGTCTGGGCGGAAAAAGTTACGAACAGCGGCTTTGCGCCATTTTAATCATGGAAGCGCTGGATGAATTTGAAGAAAAACTGAAAGCAGAACGGGAAAGCCAGTCTTTGGATTTGCATGTTTTAACCGAAGTGCGCGGGTTTGGCGATAATGACGAAGAATTAAAGCCGTTGAGCGATACAATTGAATATAAAGCAAGAGTGCAAATGAATAAACGGCTTGGCAATTGTAACGGCGGTAGCACTAAAGATTATAAATCATTGGCCAAAGTCGGTGAAAATTTAAGCGATGAGATTAAGCTAAAAATTGAAAAAAATGACTTAAAAAAAGTGGTATTGCTCATTACCGACGGCGGTAGTGATGATGTTAATGTCGCTAAGGCAGAAAAAAACTCTTTGTCCGGAGCCGGAGTCATTGCTAAGGCAATACAAATAGGCAAAGTTAGCCCCGATGATAAGTCTAAATTCGCCAAAGTTTGGCAAAAACCGGAGAAAGACGGTTATGCCTGCAAGGATGTTTCGCAATTAGTGGCAACAGTAGAAAAATTATTAGAAGAACTTTTGGAGGAATTATAAAATTTATTTAACTTCCTATGCCCGCCAACCCCTTCGAATCCCACCTCATCAAAATCCCCGCCTCTGAAGTGGTGGACGAGCTCTACGGCCCGTCGCCGTCTAAGGGAGACAGGGATATCGCCGATTTCCGCCGGAAGAACATCAAGAAGCCCGAGAGAGCGGAAACCGGAGAGTTTATTGATCTTGAGCGTCTCCAAAACTGGCTAAGCGATAATGATCTGGAAAAACACCTTGAAGGCGGCAACTTGGAAGCGCTTGTCAACCAACAAGAAGCCTTCTACCGCCAAAGCTACGGCCCGAACTTCCGTCTTGACCGTTCAACCGTTAAGATAGAATTAAGCCGCCTCCCTCTGATCGAAAAAGGCCTCAAGAACGGTTCCGTTAACTATCCCTTGCTCACCGTTATCCCTGACAAGCTTACTTTGGCCGAAGCCAAAATGACCCAAGCCGAGTTTGCTTATCATAAATTGCTTGAACCGTTAAAACAACAAGGTCTTAAAATCTGGGCCGAAACCGGCGAGGGCCGCTGGACAAAATTAACCTTGCCGGAGGTTCTCAAGGGATATATCCCCGTAGAGCTCAATGACTTTGATCCTGCAGCGCTGGAGACAAATTGGTCAACAGAGCTGGCCCGCGTTATCGCCCAAAAACAAGCCGCTCCCAAGACAGAACCCGGCCAGATAGAGTTAATCTTCACCGACAGCCGCCAAGATGTCCCCAAGGAACAGCAAGTCATTAACCAAGAGGGGAAAGAAACAGCCAACCAGTTCTCTTTTATTGAGATGATCAAAAACCAAGTCAAGGTCTTAACCCCACAGCAATGGATAACCCTGGCCGCCCAAAAGTACCAACAGGATAAAACCTATCTATCTCGCAATACCTGGGATTGTATGATGGCGGTACTTAAAAACAAAGACGGAGTTGACCCGCCGGTTTCGGTCGCCATTGCGCACTCCGTCGGCGGTGAGGTCTACCTGCATTCCGCTCATGCTGTCAATTCCGATGACCGCAGGCGTTGGCGCTCCGCCCTGTAATTTCGGGGTTTTGAGCCTGTTGGCAGATTCGGATTTGGGATTGGGGTTGGGATACTAAGAATTGTCTCTCTTGTCGCAAACGATTGATAATTTTTTAGCAAGAAATTTGAATCTTAGCTTGCATTCCGATAAAATAATCATTCGTAAAATAAATCAAGGCGCTGATTTTTTGGGCTATGTGGTATTTCCGCATCATATTTTATTGCGGACAAAAACTAAGCGACGGATGTTAAAAAGAGTTACGAAAAAAAATTTAGCGTCGTATCTTGGCGTTTTAAAACATTGCCGGTCTTATAAATTAAAAAATATTTTACTGAAACAATGCGATGCCGCCAATAACTAAAAAACCGCGCTGTCACAGGGCGGTTTTTCGGTTTTTAGTTTGGTGTTCCGCTTCCGATATTGTTCCGGCTTTTGGCAGCGGTACCTTTGGGACAAGAATGCAATATCGGCAAGGATAAAACTCAATGTCGGTCAATGTCGGCATTGGGGCGTTATGGCGTCATTAACGAAGGAACAAGTGAAACATATTGGCCGAGGTTTTTGATTTGGCTGTAATTTAAGGTTAATGCCTTATCAATTGCCGATTGGATATTGTTATTGGGGAAAGTCAATTGGTCGCCAGCATGCAAGGTTTTGGATTGATTATCAAGATTCTTGCGTAGATAATCTTCAATATAAATTCTCTGTTCCGGGCCGAGTTTTTTCGCCAATTCCGGCTTGTCTTTAAGATATTCTTTCAAGGCCTGGCGAGCCAAATGGGTTGCGCCATTGCCTTTGGCGGCGGTAGTAACTATTCTGTCGTTGCTTTTTTCTATTTTTGGCGTTAGATTGCTGATAACGCTTTTGACCTCATCGTTCGTTTTTATTCGGCCGGTTGACGTTGGGGTTGGGGTTGGGCCTGATTGGGAAGCGATGATTTGATTTAATGTCGGCTCAAGCAAGGCTGGGCGGGGTTGGTAGCTTCTATAAAAATATAAGGCGCCGGCAATTATGAGTGCGATAATTAAAAGAGAAACTATCCGATGGTAATTATTTTTTATCCAGCCGGAACTTTTATTTCCTCCAAAATCAGGTCCGGGCATGGAAAGATTCTGTTGGCTTGGCATAGAATTTAAATTTATAATTTAAATCCCGTCATTCCGGGCTTGTTTACCCGCCAGAGTTTTAACGACGGCTGGGTTTACCCGCCAAAATATGATGAGCAAACAGGTTCGGAATGACGCTATGCTTTTTTAAGGAACTAAACCACGGATTATGCGGATTTGGGGCGGATATTGCGGATAAAGAACCCACCCCCTCTTAATCTCCCCCTTCCGATTACGGGAGGGGGAGAGGGTATCTCGTTAATCCGTTATAAATCCGCGTTATCCGTGGTTATGGAATGCCTTGATTATCGGTTCCAGTTTTCCCTCAATGATCGTTTCCAGATCATGCCAGCTTTTGTTGATACGATGGTCGGTGACGCGATTTTGAGGAAAGTTATAGGTTCTGATTTTTTCGGAGCGATCGGCCGTGCCGATCTGTTGGCGGCGGTCGGCTGAAAGTTGCGACGTCTGTTGGTTGCGCGTATGTTCATAGAGTTTGGCGCGCAGAATTTCCAGGGCAATTTCTTTATTTTGTGACTGAGACCTTTCGGTCTGGGAGAAAACAGTGATATTGGTGGGAAGATGCACAATTCTGACGGCGGTGGATCTTTTGTTGACATTTTGTCCGCCGGGACCGGAAGAACGCACCGCGTCAATTTGCAGATCCTGGGGATTTAATTTAATTTCGTTTGATTCAACTTTCGGCAAAACAGCGACTGTCGCGGTTGAAGTATGCACGCGGTCATTTTTTTCGGTTTTGGGAATGCGCTGGACCCGGTGCACGCCGCTTTCATTTTGCAGTTGCTCGTAAGCTTCGGCCCCGTTAATTTCCATGACAACCTCTTTAAATCCGCCGATTGAGGTGCGGTTTTCATTTATGACAGCCAAACCCCAGCCTTGAGACTGGGCGTATCTGGTGTACATGCGGAAAAGATCGGCGGCAAAAATCGCGGCTTCATCTCCGCCGGCGCCGGCGCGAATTTCAAGGATGACTCCTTTCATGACACCCTACGAATTTACAAATTAATACGAATATTACAGATATATTATTTGTACAATTTGTAAAAAATTCGTAATTTAGTAGGGTTATTTCTTTTTTTTCATTCGTTCTTTCTTAGGGGTTTTTTTGGTGGACAAATCCGTCTTTTTAGCTTGCATTTTGCGGAAGCGATCAACGCGGCCGGCCGTGTCAATTAATTTTTCCTTGCCGGTATAAAACGGATGGCAGGCCGAGCAGATTTCAACGTTAAGTTCCGGCTTGGTTGAGCCGACCGTAAAAGTATTGCCGCAGGCGCAAATCGCCTTGGCTTCGGGATAGTATTGGGGATGAATGTCTTTTTTCATCGTTCCTATCAATTACGAATCGAAACTAATTACGAATAAAAATTCGCGGTTAATTTTCTCCGCAACAGTAAAATTTAGCTTAGTGCTATTTTATCATAAATCAGGATTTTGGCAAGCCGGGAAGTAGAAATTTGGTATTTTTTGATTTTTGTCGCCTAAGCGACAGCCAAATTTTCACTTCCCGGCAAGGGTTATTGCTTTTTTTATAATCCCATACTATACTTTATTCAGCTAATTCGCTCAATTTTATAGAAGAGTGTTTTTTCTTTTTGGGCGTTAATAGGGCTATATTATTATAAATAAATTTTAAATTCGTATGTGCGCAATTCGAATGCCGAAGGCTATCGGCCGGAGGTGCGCCGTTCGCATACTATGACCGACGAAAAAAATACCGTAATTGAAGTAAAATTGCCTTCAGCCGGAGAGCTCATTGAGGCCGGAGCGCATTTTGGCCATAAAACAGCCAGCTGGCATCCGAAAATGGAGCAATATATTTTTGGTACGCGAAACGGCATCCATGTTTTTGACGCGGACAAAACGCTCAAAAAGCTGGAAGAGGCTTTGTTTTTTATGTCCCGCGTTTTGGCCAACGAAGGCAAAATTTTATTTGTCGGCACAAAACCGGCGGCTAAAGCCATTGTGCGCGAAGCGGCCAAAGAATTGAACATGCCTTATGTCGTTGACCGGTGGCTCGGGGGAACGATGACTAATTACAAGACAATTTCCAAAAGAATCCATTATTTGAAGGAATTGGAAGAACAGCAGAAAACCGGCCAATGGGATAAATTTACCAAAAAAGAGCAATTGATGCTGCGCCGGAAAATGGAAAAACTTCAGGCGCAATTGTCCGGTATCCGCGATCTGAACAAATTACCGGAAGCAGTTTTTGTGTCGGACATTAAGGTGGATAATATCGCGGTGCGCGAAGCCAATATAACAAAAATTCCGGTAGTGGCAATTTGCGATACCAATATGAATCCAACCACGATTGATTATGTAATTCCCGCCAACGATGACGCCTCTTCTTCTCTAAAGCTCTTGATAGGAACTATTGTCAGCAATTTGAAGAATGTTAAGCCGATGGTGAAGGTGATTGAGAAGATGGAATAAATTTTGACTACAGACTACGGTCTACGGACTACCGCTAAAACAAATTCGGCGGTAGACGGTAGTCGGTGGTCGGTAGACGAAGTGAGTATGATTTCATCCGACCAAATTAAAAAATTAAGAGAGGAAACCGGCGCTTCGGTGATGGATTGTAAAAAGGCGCTGGAAAAGGCCGGGGGCGATGCCACCCGCGCCAAGGAATTTTTGGCCAAGCGCGGCGCGGAACTGGCTGCCAAAAAATCGGAACGGAAGACCGCCAGCGGCATCGTTGAATCTTATATCCATGCCAACCAAAAAATCGGCGTGTTGCTGGAATTATATTGTGAAACCGATTTTGTGGCGCGCAAACCAACGAGGAACTTTTAAGCCAACCGTATCTTAAAAATCTTGATAAGGCCGTTCAGGATTTAATTTATGACGCTATCGGGAAACTCGGAGAGAATATTAAAATCGGTAAATTTGTGCGTTTTGAACTCTAACCACGGATTACACGGATTTATAACGGATTGACGCAGAATTAATCCTATCCGCAGTATCCGCTCAAAATCAGCGTTATCCGTGGTTTAGCGGTAATATGTCTTGGATAACAATCATCGGTATAATATTATTTCTCGGTGGTTTGACCGGCGCTTTAACGTTAATAATGCGCAAAATGCCAACCTTGGCTAATCTTTCTCAAGAGCCTCAGCCTTCGCTTAACGGAAAATTAGGCGAAGAAATTAAAGCGCGCATTCGCGGGATCAAGTATTCAAATTTTTTGCCGATGGCTTTAACGCAGCTTGAGAAAAATTTGCGTCGGCTTCGCCTTTTCGTTTTAAGAATTGACAATCTGTTCGTTGCCTTGATAAAAAAATCACGCGACCATTCTGATGTTTGGACCATCAGGTCACGCGCCTGGATGGAACACAGGCGGCTCAAAAAAAAGGAGAAGATTCAATTGCTTGAGCAGTTGGATAAAGTTGAAGTTTCTCAAACTATTCAGAACATAGCCAAAGAAGTGGCTAAGGACGAAGATGAAGCGTTTAAGGAAAAAGTGGCCATAGTCAACAGCGTTGAAGATGAAAATGTTGTTGAGCCGCTTATTGTTCAGCCGATTGAAGAACAACCCGAAGAAGAAGAAATTTTGACGGTTTCGGAAGAAGAAAAAAAATATATTGACGCGATCGCCCAAAACCCTAAAGACGTTGAATCATATCGGGCGCTATGCGATATGTATTTTAATCGGCAAAGTTATTCTGACGCGCGGGCTTGTTTTCGGCAGGTGCTAAAACTTGACCCTAGCGACGAGGCCACTAAAGCAAAATTAGAAAGCATTAAGGGATTAAAGAGCGCGAAGAAGAAATAAATAGCTTTGCTTGTCACGCCGGATCTCCGATATAATCGGAGCGAAATGCTGGCCACCTTAGCTCAACGGCAGAGCAACGCTTTTGTTTGCCCTGTCAAATTTTGCCAGCGTAGCTCAGTGGTAGAGCAGCTGTTTTGTAAACAGCAGGTCGTCGGTCCAATCCCGACCGCTGGCTCTGAGCAATTTGACGGGGTGAACGTAGGTTGTGAGTTTGATAGTAGCCGCAGGTCACTTCGCAATGCGGGACCGCCGGCTCACAGGTATATTTGATGGGCTAAAAAATTAATAAATCCAATCAATTTTATATCATATGAGCATACCAACAAAAATACTTTCAGATGAACATAAAAATATTTTAAAGGTAATAGGTGCGTTACTTAAGGAATGCGATGCCTTGGAATCAGGCAAAGAAATTGACAAGGATTTTTTTAAGAAAGCGATTGAGTTTGTTAGGAGTTACGCTGATAAATTTCATCATGCCAAGGAAGAGGATATTTTATTTGTTGAGTTGTCTAAAGATGGCGTACAAATGCACTGCGATCCTACGCCGCAAATGCTGCATGAACATGAGCTGGGGAGGAATTTTATCGGGGAATTAGAGGCGGGAATTGGAAAGAACGACCAAAATAAAGTTATTGAAAGCGCGAGGGGTTACGCGAACCTTCTCAAAGACCATATTTTTAAAGAAGACAATATTTTATATCCCATGGCAGACGAAGCGCTTAACCAAGAAACTCAAAAAATGATCGTTGATAAATTTAAAAAAGTTGAGCAGAATTTTGTTGAAGCCAATAAAAAATACACATCTTTTTTGGAAGAAATAGCGAAGAGAAACATAAATACATAAACAACTGGTATGATTGAAAAAATAAACGAGCTTATTGAATATTCCCCAAAAGGGATTTTAAGCAAGGACATTGTTAAAAATGATAAATTTGACGTGACTTTATTTTGCCTGGCTCAAGGAACGGAGATTTCCGAGCACACTTCAACAAAACAAGGATTTGTCTATGTGTTTGAAGGCCAAGGAACTTTTAATCTTGAAGGTCAAGACATATCTATGTCGCCAGGCGTATTTATTTATATGAAGGCTAACAGCGTTCATTCGCTGAAGGCGGAGGAAAATACCAGTTTTATTCTGGCGCTGGTCGGGGTTTGAATAAGAAAATTTTTAGCGGATAAAATTTAAATTGTCCCGCTCGGTTTTGTCGGCGGGGCTTTATATTGAGCTGGACATTTTTACTAAAAATGTTAAAATTTTACCAGCAGCGAATATCTGATGTCTGATAGCCGATATCAGATATCTGAACCCAGGGGTGGCAGAGCGGTTTATGCGGCG
>Ga0075954_107_pt1 | contig 34677 bp, 43 predicted proteins | sample RifGroA2_FD_68018 | JGI IMG/M metagenome (GOLD analysis project Ga0075954, IMG submission 68018) | Parcubacteria bacterium GW2011_GWA2_43_9b | reverse complement strand
CAGCAGTTCCTCCTTTTCCTAAAAGTTAGTTGTTAAAGAGCCATTTGGCTCTATTTTGCGCCCTATTGCGCCTCAAAAAGCTATCATACATATTAGCACGCCTGACTTTTTATGTCAATGATTTTCAACTGCAAATTGCGCGTGCCGTTCCATTCATCAACTATCAGTTCACAGACTATATCAATTTTATCGCCAAAAGACAAGTTGGCATTTCCATTTTTCGCCAAGCCAAAACCGATGGCTTTGAATTTTTTATTGGGCAAATTTTCGTTTTTTAGCTCCAGCTTCAGATGCTTTGAGCCGTTGCCGACTACGCGCGCGGACACGATGGTCAAATTTTCCACCAGCCACAGCGGCCGGGCGTTGCCTTCGCCGAACGGTTCAAGCTTTTCCAGATTATCAAACAAATCCCAATCAATATCCTTTGCCTGTAATTTTAAGTCAGCTTCAAGAACCGGCGTCAAATCTTTTCCCTTAAAAGCTTCACGCGCGATGGCGTTGATTTTAATTTTAAAGGCTTCCAAATTTTCGGCTGGCAGCTCAAGTCCGGCCGCGCCGATATGGCCGCCAAATTCAATCAGCAGATCGGCACATTGGCTAATAGCTTCAATAAGATTAAAATCCGGCACGCTGCGGGCTGAACCTCGCAGGCGAGATGACCCGTTGCCATTAGCCGCTGAAAAAATAAAAGTCGGCCGGTTATAACGATCCGCGATTTTTCCGGCAACTAAACCGATAACGCCGGGCGACCATGAAGGATCACTGGCAATAATTACCGGATTATTTTCATCATCTATTATCTCATCCTTAATCCGCCGCTCAATTTCCATCACAATATCTTCGGTAATTTTTTGCCGCTGGCGATTATGGTCGTTGATTTTCTGCGCCATCTCTTGCGCCGCGGCGCGGTCTTCCGTGAGCAACAAATCCACTGCCAAATCAGCGTGGTCTATCCGGCCGGCCGCGTTGAGCCGCGGCGCCAAAACAAAACCAAGCGAATAAGTGTCAAGATTCGTCTTTAATTTTTCTATTTCATAAATAGGATTTAATCTGGCAACTTTCATCAATTCCTGAAGTCCTGCCCTCTGTGTTTGCGCCAAAACAATAAGTCCGTATTTTACAAGAATCCTATTCTCGCCAAGCAGCGGCACACAATCAGCCACCGTGCCCAGCGCTACCAGATCCAGCAGCCACTTTTCCCAGCCCTTGGGTATTGACTTATCACTTATTACTGAACACTTATCACTTAATAACGCTTGCGCGAGTTTAAACGCCACGCCAACGCCGGCCAGCTCTTTAAACGGATACTTATCTTTAGCTTGCCAGGGATTAATTATCGCCTTAGCTTTGGGTAATTTTTTACCAGGCTGATGATGGTCAGTAATTATAACTTCAATTCCCGAAGAATTGGCAAAATCAACATCAGCCGTTTCGGAAATTCCGCAATCTACCGTTACGAGCAACTTCACCTTTTCCTGTGCCATTTTTTTAATCGCGTCTTGATTTAAACCATAGCCCTCTTTAACGCGGTCCGGCACATAGATTCTACCGGAGACATCCGCTCCCAATTTTTCCAGTACCGTTTTTAAAATAACCGCCCCGCAAACTCCGTCCGCGTCATAATCCCCAAAAATGGCAATTTTGGTTTTTTTCTTTATGGCTTTTTCCAGCCGTTTGATCGCTTCTTTCATTCCCAACATTAAAAAAGGATCATGCAGATCCTCATAATCGGGATTAAAAAATTCATCAATTTTTTCCTGGCTGTCCAGTCCCCTGTGCCATAAAAGTTCCAGCGCCGCGGGAGGATATTCAGGAAATTGGGCAATGAATTCTTTGGGAGCGGTTGGTTTTAGTTTCCACAGCATGATTTCTCTACGAAATACGAATTTGGTACGAAATCTACTCCCTCCTTTTGTAAAGGAGGGCGTAAAGCCCCGTGGGGGCCACGCCCCTTTACGGGGTTGGGGTGGATTTAAGCGGACTCGTTTTTACCATTCGTATTTTTAAATCTCCCCTAACCCCTCTTTACAAAGAGGGGAAATGTATCCGTATATCCATAGTTATCCGTATTGGCAGTTATTTTTCTAAAGCAACAATCCCTGGCAGGTCTTCCCCAGAAAGAAATTCCATCATCGCTCCCCCGCCGGTTGACACAAAAGAAAATTTATCAATAAATCCGAGTTTGGCCAAGAATGCCACGGTCTCACCGCCGCCGACGATAGAGTATGCCCCGGAGTTAATTACCGCCTGCGCGACCGCGATAGTCCCGCCGTCAAATGATTTTGTCTCAAAAAGTCCCATCGGCCCGTTCCAGACAACCATTTTAGCCCGCGCGATTATTGAAGCGAATAATTTTTGCGAATCCGGGCCGATATCCAAAATAAGCTCCTGCTCGCCGGTACTGCCGACAGCTCCCACGCGAAACGCGCCCGTTCCTTCTTTATTTTCACAAAGTACCGCGTCAACCGGCAAATGAATTTTAGTATTGGTCAGTTCCAAATTTTTAAGTTCCGGTAAAATCTCTGTTTCCACAAAAGATCGTCCGATAGCGATTCCTTTGGCATGAAGCATGGTATTGGCCAAAGCTCCTCCTAAAATAACATCCTCCGCTTTATTTAAAAAACTCTGGATTAATTTTATCTTCGTGGAAATTTTCGCCCCGCCAATTACCGCCACCAGCGGATGGTCGGGATTATCGCGAACCCGCGTTAAATTAACCACTTCTTTAGCCAGTAAAAACCCGACGCAAGACGGCAGGCATCCGGTAATCGCCGCCACTGAAGCATGCGCGCGATGCGACACGCCAAACGCATCGTTGACATAAATATCGCCCAATAAAGCCAGCTGACCGGCAAACTCTATGTCATTTTTTTCTTCTTCTCCGTGCCAACGTAGATTTTCCAGCAACAAAATTTCGCCCGGCTTCATCTGATCAGCCATTAGCGCCGTTTCTTTCCCAACACAATCCGGCGCTAATCTCACCTCCTGACCCAGTAACTCCGACAATTTCTCGGCGATTGGCCTTAGACTAAACTTATCACTTATCGCTTCGCTCTTATCCGTATCCTGTGGCCTTCCCAAATGCGCCATCAGGATAATTTCAGCGCCTTGCTCTTTTAGATATTGGATGGTCGGCAAAGTCGCGCGCAAACGAAAATCATCCAGCACGCGGCCGGACGCGTCCAACGCCACATTAAAATCAGCCCTGACCAAAACTCTTTTATTTTTGATATCGGCGTCTTTCAGTAATCTCACGATTGAAAAATTATAGCTTAAATTTTTTAAAGTCTGAATTTTAAATTTTAAATCAATGATTAAATTTCTATAATAAATTATTTAATAAAACCTATGGGCTATGTCTTGTGTCTCATTTTTTGCCAGCTCTTTTCCCCAGCCCGGCCCTAATAGTTTTAGCAAAGTCAACTGGCGTCGTTTGTATTTTTAAAATAAAGTCTGAGGCTCCGAGTTTGGCGCATTCTTCCCTCAAGCCTTTTTTCTCATAGTTGGTAAAGACAATAACGGGAATATCTTTAGTTTTTTGATTGGCTTTAAGATCTTTTAAGACATCTAAGCCGCTTTCATTGCCCAACAACAGATCAAGCAGAATGAGTTCGGGCTCTTCCGTCTGGGCCATTCTTAATGCTTCTTGGTGATAACTAGCCGCCATCATGCACATTCCTTCCAGCTCAAAGACGCTCTGATACATAAATATCTGAGCCGGATCGTCTTCAACAAACAAAACCTTGCGCAAGTTTTTTAATCTTTCAAGCATTGGCTTTTTAAGCGTCCTCTCCCGCCCGCTCAATAATTGTCGCTTTAATGTTTATGTCTTTGGACGGATTGATCGGGAGGCTGACAAAAAAGCTGGAGCCTTTGCCTAGCTCGCTCTCGGCCCAAACTTGGCCGCCGTGGCCTTCAATAATTTCTTTAACAATGAATAAGCCCAAGCCCGAACCATCGGTATACATATCCCTGGCGTTTGAGCCGCGCTGGAATTTTTTAAAAATATTGGCGAGTTCTTCTTTAGGCACGCCAATACCATTATCCTGAATCTTAAAAACAATATCTTTATCTTTTTGAAAAACAGAGACATTAATTTCGGCTTTGCCTTCCCTGATGTTTCTGGTATAGGTATCAGCTTTGGCCGATGGTGTATACTTGATGGCGTTTTCAACTAAATTGCCGACGGCGTCTTTTAGAAATCCCTGCTGGCATAAAATCTTGGGTAAGGGACTTTTCTCTATGCTTAATTTTAAATCTATCTGCCGTTCGGCCAGTTTGGGTTCAAAACCGCTAACTAATTCTTTAATGAAGCCTTCTGGATCAATCCACTCGGCATGCTCCGGGGTCACCTTAAATTTGGTGCTCGCCATTTCCGAAGCGTTTAAAATATCATTGATAATATCTTCCAGCTTTAGGGCTTTATCATATAGGCCTTCGACAAAGATTGCCTGCTTGTCTTTCGGGAACTTGTCAAAACTTCCCTCCTTCATCATTGAAGCCACGCCTTTGATGACCGAGATCGGGGTTCTTAGTTGGTGCGAAGCCAGATTGAGAAATTCAGTTTTGGCTTGATTGAGTTTTTGCAATTCCTCGCGCGCTTCTTTTTCTACTGATAGGGCCGATTCAACTTTAGTTTTGCCCGCCTGAATTTCGGCGGTAGCTTTGACTACTTTCTGTTGAAGAGTTCCGTTCAATTCTTTAAATGCGTTTTTAGCTTTTTTTTCTTCAAAATTGGATACAATTATTTTTTCTGTGCTTTTGTTAAAAAAATACCCATAAGTGATGATTAAAACAAAGATGGAAACAATCAAAGATTTTGAAATATTTTTTTCAACTAAATACGACAAAATTAAAAGAAAAGAAGCTAAAATTAAGCTTATTAAAAGATAACGCTCAAACAAACAATCGCTGAATTTTAGTTCGCAATATTGGCATCGTTTAGAGGGAGGGTAATTGAGATTTCTCGCCAGCCAACAATTTTTATTAACGCATCCGGAGTCTCCCAATTTCTTTTCCATTTGTATTTTTTGTTCTTTCTCCATTTATTTATTAAAAATTTTCTTGAAGAGAACATACATTAAAGCGGCTATGCAAATATTGGCAAAACTCGCTAAAAGAGTTAGGAAAGAAACCAGTAAATCCAGCCCCCAAGCAAAAGTGATAAATTTACCTAAATAGAGAAGCGCGAAAGAGATAAAGAAAAGTACGGCCGTAAATCCGTAAACGAATTTTAATTCTCCCGGATCCTTTTCTATCGGTATAATTTCTTGTTTTAAAATTTTATGCGAAAACAAACTATAAAGCTGATAAAGAAAATTAAGCTTCATTGAGAAAACTCCGAAAAAAAACAAAAGGGCCGTTATCAAAACCAACCAGATATTTTGGATTAAGAAAGCAATTAATGCCAAAAAACCGCTGGTAGCTCTAAAAAAATTAAGAGAGCGATTATCATAAATTGAACATTGTTGCATATTAATGTTTTTAAAAATTATTTTATTTATTTATAAACTTTTTTGCGATGTTAATAAAATTCCATTTAGGAGTGCTACCGTCTCTGGGCTGAACATATTTCTTAACGGCGGAACATGCTTTCACCACGTCCTCAATATCGTTATACATATAAAAGCTCAATCTGCAGCTTTCCGGCGGATTTAATTCATAATAATGGTGTGCTAAAGTTGCACAATGACAACCGGCCCTAGAATCTATACCCAATTTACTTAATCCTCTGGCAATTTCAGACGAACTTTTATCTTTACAAGTAAAAGCAACCAAAGAGGTTCTGTTGGCGGGATTTTTAGGGCCGTAAGTTTTTAATGATGGCACTTCTTCCAATATCTCCAGCGCTTTTCCGATTAAATCATTTCCATGGGATTCTATATTACCCATTGCTTTTTTGATATCCGACGTTTCTAACTTTTTATCGGTCATAAAATAATTGAACTCTCCGGCATTCAAAGAAAAATCCATTAAGAGCCTTATGGCCTGAGCAGAAAGGATCGTCCCCAAAATATTGGGGGTTCCGGCTGTAAATTTCCAAGGGAGCGAATTATATTCCACTTTTTCCGGGCTAACTTTTCCTTCAGCTATCATGTCTCCTCCATAAAGAAACGGCCTCATTTTTAAAAGCAATTCCTCTTTCCCGTATAAGGCTCCAACCCCAAAAGGCGCGAGCATTTTATGAAAAGACCAAGCAAGAAAATCCACATCTAAATCCTTAACATCAACAAAAGCATTTGGAACAAGTTGGGCTCCGTCAATTAAAAGATATGATTTTTTTTCTCCGCTTGGCTGGGTATAACCGCTGGAATTGGCAATTTCTCTTATTTTTTTAATTGGGTTTTTTGTTCCTAAAAAATTTGACGCTCCGGTGCAGCAGACTAACTTGGTTCTGTTATCTACCAGTGATTTTAAATGATTAAAATCAAGATCTCCCGTTTCCTTATTAAACTTGGCCAATCTGCATTCAATTTTTACTCCAAACTTTGGCAATATCTCATTGCATAACCCATACCATGGCACATAATTAGAATTATGTTCCATAAATGTCGTGACTACATTGTCCCCATCTTTAAATTCAGTCATTAAAGAATACATAACTGAATTGATTGCTTCGGTGGCATTCCTGTATAGAATAATATTTTTCCTGGACGGAGCGCCGATAAACTGAGCGATAGTGTCATAAGAAGATTCAAATCTTTCAGTGGTTAATAACGAAGACTGCGACTGGCCCCTGTGCACATTATCGTACTGCACAATAAGTTTATCCAGCAAATCTAACAATTGAATCGGCGTTTGGGTGCTGGCCGCATTATTAGAAACGATCCTTCCGGCCTTTATCGCCGGAAAAAATTTTCTTATTTTTTGAGTATCAATCATGCCTTATTATTATGGGTTTTTATCAATAAAATACTTCCGACTAAAAATAAACCGACCCTCGTGTCAAATTTGATTCAGCAGACATAAATTCTTCCTGTTTCTTCCTCGAAAAAATAGAATCGGGCTTATCGGTTTTATTCTGACTAAACATAATTTAAAATTCATTTAAAATTCAGAAGTTAAAAATTAAAATTCTTCCGGGCTTTTGACTATTTTCACGAATTCTCCCGCGTCCAAACTTGCCGCGCCAACCAGCAATCCATCCAGGCGCGCCTGAACAATATAATCTTTAACATTTTGGGATTTAACGCTGCCGCCATAAAGTATCGGTGTTTTTTCCGCCAAAAAACGGCTGTATAAATTAGTAAGAATGCGGCGGATAAAAAGCGCCGCGCTTAATGCGTCGTCCGGCGAACAAACTTGTCCGCCCTGCGCGCTAATTGCCCAAACGGGCTCATAAACTATGACTAAATCTTTCATTTGATTAACGCTCAAACCAGCCAAAACAGAAGTTAGCTGCCCGCCCACCATCAAACCCATATCTTCTCCCGCTTTTTCGCCCACGCATAAAATCGGTTTAAGTTTGGCTTTCAAAGCCGCTTTAATTTTTAAATTTACGATCTCATCCGTCTCGCCCATAAATTGCCGCCTTTCTGAATGGCCTAAAATTACATATTCGGCGCCGGCGTCAACCAACATGGAAGCCGATAACTCTCCGGTAAAAGCGCCATTAATTTCCCAGTGGCAATTTTGTGAACCTAATTTTATCGCCGCGCCCGACTTTAAAATCGGCAAATAAATCGCCGGCGGGCAAATAACAACCTCTGCATTATTAATACCCTTCATTCCATTTTTTATCGCAGCAAAAAGCGCCTGCGCTTTTTTGGCTTTTTGGGGATTCATCTTCCAGTTGGCAACAATAAGTTTCTTTGACATAAATATAATATTGTTAATAGTTAATTGTTAATTGCTTAAAATGTCTTCTTACCCACCAAATGATTCCTAAAATTGTTGTAATTCCAATGGCTAAATCAAATTTATGAAAATAAATTTTCAGACTCTCCCAATTTTCTCCCGCGATCAAACCCGCGTAGGCCAAAAAAAATGACCAGAACAAAGAACCAAGCAAAGTATAGGCGCAGAATTTTTTAAAAGGCATGCGCGCGATCCCGGCCGGCAAAGAAATAAAAGTTCGCGCTACGGGCAACAGGCGGCTGAAAAAAACCGCGCTCTGGCCGTATTTGGCAAACCAATTATCGGCTAATTCCAGATCGTGAGCGGAAATTAAAATATATCGGCCGTATTTTTCTATCAGCCGCCGGCCGCCCCAGACACCAATCGCATAAGCCAAAATCGATCCGGCCAAATTGCCCAAGGCTCCCCATAAAACCACCGGCCACAGTTCAAATCTGCCCTGCCAGACTAAAAAACCGGAAAACGACATAATAACTTCCGAGGGAATCGGGATGCAAGCGCTTTCTAGAGCCATTAACACAAAAATACCAAGATAGCCGGTGGAAGAAATAACACTTATTATTATAGAGCTCAACCAAGATAAAATCGCAGAAACCATAACAACGATTTAAGATTTACGAAATACGATTTACGAAAAATTCAAAATCATTCATAAATCATAAATCGTAAATCGTTATTCTATATCCCTCAGATACTTCGCCGCGGCTTCCGGTTCAACCGTGGAAATTTCAATGCCCGTGCCCAACTCAAAACCCGCCCAAATGGAAGTTTTTGGCAAAATTTCAAAATGCCAATGATAGTGGCCGTAATCTTTGCCGTCCGCCGGCGCCGTGTGCAAAAAGAAATTATACGCCGGGTCATTCAGTCCTTTAAAAATTCTTTTTAGGGCTTCCTGCAATGCCTGCGCCAATTGGTCTTTTTCAATATCTTTGATCCTTTCAAAATACGGATGGTGCTCCTTGGGATAAATACGAATTTCAAAAGCCGCGCGTGATGCAAAGGGCGTCAAAACGACAAAATTTTTATTCTCAAAAATTATCCGTCGCTTATCTTCCATGTCCCACTCCATCATTTTGCAATGCACGCATTCTCCCTGATTATCAAAAAAAAGTCGCGACCCGTTGAGACTTCCCTGCAAATCCGGGTCTATGATGGGAATGGCGATAATTTGGGAATGAGGATGAACCAAAGAAGCGCCGGCTTCCCGGCCATGATTATGAAAAATGGAAACATAATTGATAAATTTTTCATTGGCCAGCTCTAAATATCGCTCCTGATATGCGTCTATCACCCGGCGAACTTGAACCACTGGCAACTCAGCCAAAGATTTTTTATGATCGCTCGTTATAACCACTTCGTGAAAACCCACGCCATCCATCAAAGAATACGGCCCCTCGGCCCGCTCATGCAAACTGTCAGCAAAAGAAAACGCCGGATATTTATTGGGAACAACAATCACTTCTGTCTGCCCTTGTTCATTTTTATATTCCAGAAGCGGCCTCCCTTGAGTGGACAAATCGCAAAACGGACAATCTTTCTCCGCTACCTCAACTCTTTCCCTCTCTTGCTTGGCAAATTCTTCCAGCCGCTTGGCGCGACCAGTCGCGATAACGACCCAATTTTTGCTAACTAGATCAAAGCGAAGTTCGGAGATGGGTTTTTTATTAGAATCGGGAATCATAAATTATGGATATTAAAACTTGAAACTTGAAACTTTATATTTTGCGTAAAATTCCCCATAGCATACGGCCAATATCTTCTGCCGATATAATTGCTTCATCATAATCTGATTGTGATAAATATTTTTCCATTAAAGAAAAATGTAAAAGATATTTTGATTCTTTAAGAGAACCATAAGATATTTCTAAAAAATTTTTATGGACCTTATTTTTTAATCTTGCATAACCTTCTATGTAATTTAAAATTACAGATAAAGCTGACCTTCTTAATTGAGAGGTGGCCCCATAAATTTCTTCTCTGGGAAAATTTCTGGTTAACCGATAAACTAAATGGGCATATTTATCCATTTTTAACTTTAAATCGTCATGAAATTGTGCCATGTTTTATGTTTCAAGTTATAAGTTATAAGTTATACTTGCCCGCCATCAGCCACCACCAAACCTGAAACAATTCTTTAAAAGTCATCAGATAACCTTTTAGACTCACTCTGCTGTTTGGATTGTTTATCCAGTAAACCGAAACAATATTTATTTTATATTTCAATCTCCGCGCCAGCGCCAAGGCCTCAATATCAAAACCCCAGCGGTCAATTTTGGATCTGGAAAAAATCGTTTGCGCGGCCTCGGCGGAAAAAGCCTTAAACCCGCATTGAGTATCCCAAACTCCCCACACCGCGAAAATCTGAATTAAAACATTGCCCGCGTTGCCGAGCAGACGCTTAAATCCGGATTGCGACACCGCCTGCTTGGCACCCTTGACATCCTTGACGTCGCGCGAACCGATAACCACGTTCGCCCCCTGATCAAAATACGGTTTCATTTTGTCAAAGTGGTCTATGGTGGTAGCGTTATCCGCGTCCATAAAAAGCCGAATCTCGCCCAACGCCGCCAGTATGCCCTGGCGCACCACCCAACCCTTGCCGTGATTGACTTCATTATTAATAAACTTCAAATTCGGCAGATTTTTTTTGAACTCCTCCGCAATCTGCGCAGTTTTATCAGTTGAGCCGTCTGATACCGCTAAAATCTCATAATTAAAACTCTGCTTTTGCAGATACTGGTCTACCGCCAACAGCGTGGCGCTGATGGTTTTTTCTTCGTTATAGCAAGGAATGATGACAGACAGATATGGCTTACCTTCCATATTCTCTTAGCGTGTCATTCCGAACGAAACGAGGAATCTCCCGCGGATGCGGACATCAGACAAGCTGAGAGATTCTTCGGCCCACGCCCTCAGAATGACAATTTACAATAATTTGCTTCTTTGCCTAATTGCTCCCATTATATCACAACCCCGCGCCAAATAAAGGGTGTATCTAAAAATCACTATTGATGTCTGACATCAATAGTGATTTTGTATTATATTTTTGTCAACCCCCACACCTATTTTTAATCATCCGCTCATTTTTTAATATATTGTGAAAAATCACCGTTAGCGCAAAAGTTTTTATAAATTTTTAGGTGTGGGGGTCAACACCTCGCACCCGTCTTTGGTCACTACCACCGTATGCTCAAAATGCGCGGCCAGAGAATCATCTTCGGTCAAATAGCCATATTTATCTTTTGATTTTTTAATTTTCGCGCTGCCGGCCGAGAGCATAGGTTCAATCGCCAGCGTCATACCTTCTTTTAAAACCACATCTTTAAATTGGGAACCGGCAAAATTAGGAATTTCCGGCTCTTCGTGTAATACATAACCCACGCCATGGCCGATAAGTTCCCTTATTACCGCAAAGCCTTGTTTTTGGGCAAAGTCTTCAATGGCCGCCGAGACTTCCGATAGTTTCCGTCCTGGTTTAACTTTTTCGACCGCCGCGGCCAGCGCGCCCTTGGCCGCTTCAATAATTTTTTTTGCCTCCGTACTTACTTTACCGACCGCCACGGTTATAGCCGCGTCCGTAAAAAGTCCCCGTTGCCCGCCGCAACCATGCGCCAAAGCGCAGGAACCGCAATTTTCCGGCGGATACAAGATACCCAGGTCAAGACCAAGAATATCGCCGTCTTTTAATTTGCGGCCAGAAGGCAAAGCGTGAACGATTTCTTCATTCACCGAAGTGCAAAGCGCGGCCGGATAATTGTCAAAGCCCTTGAACCCCGGCCTGGCGCCGTTCATATAGATTAAAGTTTCGGCCAGCTCATTTAGAGATTGAGTCGTCGCGCCGGGCTTTACTTTTTTTGCCACTTCGGCCAAAACTTCCGCCAAAATTTTCCCGCCCTGACGCATCAGCTCTATTTCATCTTTTGTTTTTATCTTAATCATTATTAAAATATACTTCTTGCGATGATAGCGAATTCTAATTAAAAATTTAAATCTCAAAGTGTAAAATTTAGGTGTCCCCGCCCTCTAAGCCGCCCGATTGACCTCGCGATGACTTAATCATCATTTCTCCGTTATTACCGCTTAGCCTACGATTAGATAGAAGAATATCGCAAGATGGTCAAAAGTGTAACGCAGTATATTTCCATTTAATCAGCTTTGGTTATCGGCGGGCGGGCATTTTGATATTTATATTTTAAATTTTGCTTAATATCTCCCTCCGCACTTCCTCAATCCCCTGTTCGCCGTTAACTCGCGCCAACACCTCTTTTTTATCAAAATACTCAATTACCGGCATAACTTCTTCATCAAATAAGTCCAATCGCTGATTGATGGCGGCAGGCGTGTCGTCTTGCCGGACAATCAATTCCCCGCCGCATTTATCGCATTGAGTTAAATTTTTATACTCGTCAACGTAAGGGATAACCCGGCCGCACTGCTTGCATTGGCGGCGACTGGTTAATCTGTTAAACGCTTCTTCCCGCGAAATTTCAACGTAAACGGCTTTAAAATTTTTATCCCATTCATACCAATTAAGCGCCTCTTCCAATAAATGCGCTTCTTCAATTTTGCGCGGACTGCCGTCAAAAATAATTCCTTTAAAATCTGCGCTGTTTTTTTGCTTAATGGTTTCCAGATAATTAAGCCAAAGCATTGAGACCAAAGATGACGGCACAAGCTCTCCGGTTTTTAAAACCGTAGCTGTTTTCTGACCCGTAAAATTATTTTGATCGGCGAGATTGCGCAATAATTCCCCGCTGCCGATATAAAATAAGCCAAACTTCTCTGCGAGCAGTTTGGCCTGAGTTCCTTTGCCGCATCCCGCGCGGCCCAATAAAGTATAAACTAACGGCTGTTGCATAATATTTACTGCTTCTTCTCTTAATTATGCGTTCCCATGATTTTAACGCTGATTACGCAGATTTATAACGGATTACGCGGATATTATGATTATCTGCATTATCCGCTAAAAATCCGCCTTATCCGTGGTATTAGAAGCCCTCGTAATCCCTCATCACCAGCTGAGATTCAATTTGCCTAATAGTTTCCAGCACCACGGAAACCACGATCAAGATAGAAGTGCCGCCGATCTGAAAAGCGGAAATGCCCGTGACTCCCTGAACAATATTTGGCGCGATGGCGATAACACCAAGGAACACCGCGCCCACCAGCAGAACGCGATTTAAAATAAAATTTAAAAAATCGGTGGTTGGCTGGCCCGGCCTGATGCCGGGAATGAATCCGCCCATTTTCTGCAAGTTGGTGGAAATATTTTTAGGATCAAAGGTGACGGCCGTATAAAAATAAGTAAAAAGCACCACCAGTAAAAAGTAAATTATAGAATATATAATTTGTCCGTTTTGAAAAAGATCGCGCATAAATACCGCGACCGCGGCTATCCAATGGGTTTTGGCATTAGCTAAAAACGCCCCGATCATACCGGGAAGCAATAAAAAAGATAAGGCAAAAATTATCGGCATAACGCCGGCCGGATTAACGTTAAGCGGCAAATAAGTTGCCACGCCGCCGTAGACCTTATTGCCGCGCACGCGCTTGGCGTAAGAAACCGGAATATTGCGTCGGCCTTCGGTAATAATAACCACGCCGACAATAACCGCCAAACCGATCACCAAAAAAGCAACATAGGCGGGGATGTTAGCCGGATCCCAATTCAGTAAAATCTGGCGCAAACTCGTCGGAAAAGCCGCCACAATCCCCGCAAAGATCAAAAGGGAAACGCCGTTGCCGATTCCCTTTTCGGATATTAATTCGCCAAGCCACATCAAAAATATCGTGCCAGCGGTAATTGTTAGAACAGTCGTCGCCATTTGATACGCGCTTAACGCGCCGACTACCTGCTGAGCGCGAAGCAACATAATCATACTGTAGCCCTGAAGCGCCGCCAAAGGCACAGTAAGAATACGGCCATACTGATTGAATTTTTGCCGGCCCGCTTCCCCTTCTTCTTTATAAATCGCTTCCAGCCGCGGAAAAATCATCGTCAAAAGCTGCATAATGATCGTCGCGGTGATATACGGCCCCATGCCCAGCATTGCGATGGAAAGATTGCTCATCGCGCCGCCCGTGAACATATTTAACAAACCGAAAAGCTGATTGCCTTCAAAAAAAGATTTAAGCCTGGCTGCGTCAATTCCCGGCACGGGAATATTGGCCACCAGCCGGAAAATAACAAAATTAAATGGAAATATACTGCGTTACACTTTTGACCATCTTGCGATATTCTTCTATCTAATCATTATCGGCTTTGGCAGGCGCGGCAAAATGACAACGTAGAGTTGCGTGGCAACCACGTTGCTCTACGCAACGTAAAGTTGCGTGGCAACCACGTTGCTCTACGCAACGTAAAATCTTAAAATCATCCCGCAGCTGCGGGATACCTAAATTTTACATTTTGATTTTTTAATTTTCAATTTACTGATCCTCCCGCCTTAATAATAGCATCCTTAGCGCTGGCTGAAAAAGCTATCCCCTTAAAACTCAATTTTTTGGCTATTTGCCCCTGTCCCAAAATTTTTACTTCCGGCAAGCGGCCGCCAATTTTTGAAATCAATCCCTTCCGGCACAAGATAACAGAAGTTATTATTTCGCCGCCATTGAAAGCTTTTCTTAAATCTTCAAGATTTAAAATTACGGGCTTGTCTTGCAGGCTCTTGAATTTATAACCGCGCTTTTTAGGCATGCTTTTCAAAGCGTCCCGCCATTCGGGGCGTAATTTTCTGCCGGAACGAGATTTTTGTCCCTTAACGCCGCGGCCCGAAAAAGTCCCGCGCTTGCCGCCGCGGCCCACACGTTTTTTTATCTTTGACGACTGATTTGATTTTAATTGATGCAACTGCATATTCGCTTCTCTAAAATTAAAAATGTAAATCTCAAAACGTAAGATTCTGGCATCCCGTAGCTGCGGGACACCTTAATTTTTCATTTTTAATTTTAAACTTTTAATTTTTTTAATGCTTCCACCGTTGCCCGCGCGTTATTTAATTTATTCGTTGATTTGCTAATAATCTTGGCGGAAATATTTTCAATGCCGGCTAAACCGCAAATAACCCGAACCGCTCCGCCCGCCACCAATCCCCTGCCCTTGGGAGCCGGTTTTAATAAAACTCTGGCGGCGCCGTATTTAGCCGTAACTTCATGCGGAATAGTGCCGTCTTTGAGCGCAATAACAATCACATTTTTTTTACCGTCTGCTACCGCTTTGTCAACTGCCTGTGAAACGTCCAGCCCCTTGCCAATGCCAACGCCGATCTTTCCTTTTTTATTTCCCAGCCCCACCGTTGCCCGAAAACTGAAACGTCGCCCGCCCGCCACTACGCGCGTTACGCGCGCCATATCCAAAACCTTCTGGTCATATTCAGATTTTTCCCTATCGTTTTTTTGTCTGCCTCCCTGTCTGCCCATTGGTCTTGCCATATTCTTACGAATCTACAAATCTATGTGAATCTGCGAATTCGCTAATCTACGAATTTATTCGCATATTTGTTGATTCGCATTATTCGTTGATTCGTGAGTTAAAATTTTAATCCTCCCTCTCGGGCTCCGTCGGCCAAAGCTTTAATGATGCCGTGATATTTATACGGACCTTTATCAAAAATCGCTTTATCAATTTTTACGCTCCCCGCCTTCTTAGCCAGAGTTAATCCGACATTTTTTGCCAATTCGGTCTTTGTTTTTTTGCCGTCTTTTGGCAATGACAAATCGCTGGCGCTGGCCACGGTTATGCCTTTGGCGTCATTGATCAATTGCGCGTAAATATGCTCATTACTGCGAAAAACTGTCAATCGCGGACACTCCGCACTGCCTGCCAGTTTAGCTCGTGTCCTGCGAGCCCTGAACTGCCGTTTTATTTGTTTTGATTTTAAGCCTTTCATGTTACACCCTACGAACTTACTAATTTTTTACAAATATTACGAATGAATCCATTCTATTTGTAAGATTAGTAATGATTCGTAATTTAGTAGGGTCCTAGAAGCCGCCCTTTACCGCCTTCTTGCCCGCCTTGCGTTTAATAACCTCTCCCAAATAATGTATGCCTTTGCCCTTATAAGGCTCCGGTTTCCTTATTTTTCTGATATTGGCCGCTGTCTGTCCCACAATTTCTTTATCAATGCCAGCCACCGTAATCGTATTTTTTTCTACTTTAAAAGTAATGCCCGGCACCGCTTTAAAATCCACGGGGTGTGAAAAACCTAAATTCAAAATTAGATTGTTTCCCTGCAGCGCAACTTTATAGCCGACCCCTTCTATTTCCAATTTTTTTTCATAGCCGTTTTTTACGCCTTCAATCATATTCGCGATAAGCATTCGGCTCAAGCCCCAGAGCGCCGGACTGCGCTTTGTCTGTTTGGCTACGCTGACTGAAACCTCGTTGCCGTTCACTTCCGCTTTTATTTCTCTTGTCAGCCGACGTTGAAGTTCGCCCTTGGGCCCTTTAACCATGACCAAATCGCCGTCTGTTTTGACGGTTACGCCATCTGGTATAATTATTGGTTGCTTTCCTATTTTTGACATGCCAATTTTGTCTTAAAAATTATTTAGCGGAGCTCAAGCGTAGCTAAATAATTTTTAGCTACAAAATTGAGCACCCCCCACCTATTCCACCGATACTCCATCTCTTCTCCTATTACTCTAGCGAAGCGGCTTTGCCTGGAGATTAAACTATTATAGATAATCTATCGAAAGAATAGGTGGGGGGTAAAGGTTTGGCTACCAAAATCTGTTCGCCTATGGCTTCAGATTTTGGGCCAAGCCCTTTACCAGATTTCACACAGCACTTCTCCTCCGATCTTTTTCTTCCTGGCTTCCTTATCAGTCATAATTCCCTGCGAAGTTGAAATAATTGATAAGCCGTATCCCTGCTTAACGAACTTGATCTTTGGCGACGGAGCGTAAGCGCGTTGCCCGGGCTTGCTGACTCGTTTGATTCCGCCAATCGCGCCGACTCCTCGGTCATATTTTAATTTTATCTCCAGCTTTTCATTATTTCTGGCTCCTTTTTTTTCAACCTTATCAATAAATTGTTCCGTTTCTAAAATTTGGGCGATTGCCAATTTAACGCGCGAAAAAGGCGCTTCCGTTATTTCTCGGCCCGCTGCCTGCGCGTTCTTTATTCTGACTAATAAATCTGCGATTGGATCCATGATTTTTATTTATAATCTTCTTTAATATTTTTAATCTTTTCTGCGTTGTTCCGCGGTCATTTTGCTAATTGTGTTTTTATCGCAGAACTGCGCTGAACTTTACGCAGAAGGACGCGGAAATTAAGTTCCGCGTTTATCCGCGGTTTTACCAGCTTGATTTTTTAATACCCGGAATATCGCCTCTGCTGGCCAATTCCCTAAAACATATTCGGCACAGATCAAAAGCTCTCATATAGCCTCTTTTGCGCCCACACCGAAAACACCGGAGCGTTTTACGGGTAGTAAATTTGGGTTTCTTTTTTGATCGTGCGATTTGAGCTTCTGTCGCCATGGCTTTCAGTTTTTCGGTTAATCAGTTTTGCCCCGCAGTTGCGTGGCTTTCAGTTTTTCAGTTTTAACTGACCAACTGATAAACTGACGAACTGATAAACTGTCTATTTTATCGGGAATCCCAATAACTTAAATAATTCTAATCCCTCCTGATGTTTTTTAGCGTTGGTGGTCACGCAAACTTCAAGGCCGAAAATCGTCCGAACCTGTTCATGAGAAATTTCAGGAAAAACTATCTGCTCTTTAAGACCGATATTCAAATTGCCGCCGCTATCCACTGTTTTACTATCAAAACCCCGAAAATCGCGCGTTCTGGGCAAAGCCAGACTAATTAGACGATCCAAAAAATCATACATCCGCTTCCCCCGCAAGGTCACTTTAATGCCGACAACCTGACCTTGCCTGGTTTTAAAAGAAGCAATCGCTTTTTTGGCTTGCGTAAAAACCGCTTTCTGACCGGCAATCTGCGTTATATCGTTAGCTATTTCATCAATTACTTTTTGTTCCTGCTTAAATTTACCGACTCCGGAATTTATGGTAACTTTCATTATTTTGGGCACAGCCATATTATTGCGATAGTTGAATTTCTCTTTCATTGCAGGCACGACTTCCTTCAAATATTTTTCTTGTAGTCTATTCATGATACCCTACGAAATTACTAATTTGTACAAATATTACGAATGAATATTGGTAAAATTAGTAATAATTCGTAATTTAGTAGGGTTCTAAATTTCCTGTTCGCACTTCTTACAAATCCTGAATTTACCCCCTTCGGTCGCCTTATATCCCAAACGGGCCGCCTGTCCGCACTTTGGACAGATTAACTTAACATTAGAAATATGTAAAGGATTAGGAATTTGGACTATTTGCCCTTTCTCGCCCTGCTTGCGGGCCCGGCGTGATTTTTTAATCATATTTACATTCTCAATAATCAGTTTGGCAGCCGACTTTAAAACATTAAGGACTTTGCCTTTCTTGCCCTTATCCTTGCCGGCGATTATTAAAACTTGGTCGTTTTTCTTTATTTTCATGATACCCTACGAAATTACTAATTTGTACAAATATTACGAATGAATATTGGTAGAATTAGTAATAATTCGTAATTTAGTAGGGTTTCTATACTACTTCCGGCGCTAATGAAATTATCGTCGCATATCCTTTATTTCTTAATTCTCTCGCCACCGGACCAAAAATTCGTCCGCCCTTTGGTTCAAAACCGTCCACTAAAACTACAGCGTTATCATCAAACCGAACATACGTTCCGTCCGGCCGCCTGAAAGCGTTTCTTTGTCTGATGATAACGGCTTTAACAACTTCGCCCTTTTTGACGGCTTTCCTGGGCTCGGCGACCTGAACGGAACACACAACAACATCGCCAAGCTGGGCCCAGCGGCGACGTACCCTACGAACTTACTAATTTTTTACAAATATTACGAATAATTCAGATTTATTTGTAAAATTAGTAACGATTCGTAATTTAGTAGGGTTCTAAATTTTTTTCAAAACCGCCCAACACTTATTCTTGCTCATGGGTCTCATTTCAACAATAATTACTTTATCTCCTATTTGGCACTCATTTTTCTCGTCATGCGCGCTGTAACGCGTGGTTACCTTATATTTTTTTTTATAAAGACTGTGCTCCTTAAGACGCGTCACCGCCACGATGGACGTTTTTTGCATCTTATTTGAAACTACCACGCCTTTTAATTGTTTCTTTGGCATAATATTTTATTTAAACTAATTTTTAAATCTTTTCCGCGTTGTTCCGCGCCATTAAGCTGATTGTGTTTTGATCGCGGAACTGCGCTGAACTTTACGCTGAAGGACGCGGAAATTAAGTTCCGCGTTTATCCGCGGTTATTGTCAGGATCTGCGCTATCTGTCTCCTGGTCTCTCCCAGCTCATTGGTCTTTTTCAGTTTTTTACTAGCCAGATCAAAACGCAAAACACGCATCTTCTCGCGGTTTTCTCCAAGCATCATTTCCAGCTCCTCTTTAGTTTTTTGCCTTAATTCTTTGGCTTTCATGATTTCTCTACGAAATACGAATTTGGTACGAATATACGAAAATGGCTCCCCTCTTTCGTAAAGAGGGGTTGGGGAGATTTATACTTTAGTCTAAGCGAGTCCGCCTAAATCCACCCTAACCCTCCTTTACGAAAGGAGGGAACTAATTTTTTTCGTACTTTCGTATATTTTTCGTATTTAGCAGTTAAATCGTAACAAATCAACTTTTTACCACAAATCTCGTTTTTATCGGCAATTTATGCGTTGCCAGCCTTAAAGCCTCGCGAGCCAATTCTTCCGTTACGCCGTCCATTTCAAATAAGATGCGGCCCGGCTTCACCACGCAAACATAATGGTCAACCGCTCCTTTGCCGCCGCCCATCGGAGTTTCCGCGCCTTTCTTGGTTACGGGCTTGTCAGGAAAAATACGTAGCCAAATCTTACCACCGCGCTTACTATAACGCGTCATGGCGCGCCTGGCCGCTTCAATCTGCCGACCGGTCATCCAGCAAGTTCCCATGGCTTTTAACCCGAAAGAACCAAAAGCCAGCTCATTGCCGCCCTTTGATAAGCCGCCCGAGTTGCCTTTTTGCCATTTCCGATGTTTTACTTTTTTGGGATTCACGATAAAAATGTAAAATGTAAAAATCAAAATTAAAAATGACAACGTAAAGTTGCGTGGCAACCACGTTGCTTTACGCAACGTAAGGTTGCGTGGCAACCACGTTGCTTTACGCAACGTAAAATTAAAAATTTTTAAATCCATCCCGCAGCTGCGGGATACCAAAACTTTACATTTTGAGATTTACATTTTAAATTATTTTCCTTCCTTCTTTTTCACAATTTCCTCTTTCCTATATATCCAAACCTTAATGCCGATGGTTCCGTAAGTCGTGAAAGCCGTGGCTTGCGCGTAATCAATGTCCGCCCGCATGGTTTGGAGCGGTATCCGGCCCTTGCGGAGCCACTCGCGCCGCGCAATTTCATTTCCGTCAAGACGCCCGCCCATCATAATCTTTACACCCTGAACTTCCCGCGACTGCGCCACCCGCTCAATGGTCTGGCGAAGCACGCGCCTGAAAGGCAGACGTTTTTCAATCTGTTCGGCAATGCTCTGGGCAACCGGAGCCGCTTTGATATCGGCATTTTTGACTTCTTCAACCGACAAGCGAAAATCTGTCCGTAGGGGTTTTTTCAGTTTTTTATGCAACCGCGACCTCACTTCTTTTTTCAGATCTTCAATTCCAGAACCTCCTCGACCGATTATCAAACCGGGGCGGGCCGCCTGGATTATCACCTCAATGGCATTGGCGGAACGTTCAATTTCAATTTTATCCACGCCAGCCCTGGCTTTAACCAATTTAGCCGTCAAAAAATCACGGATCAAATAATCCTCTTTTAAAAATTCCTGATACTGCTTGGTGGTGAACCAGCGCGATTTCCAATTTTGAGTGCCCCCTAAACGGAAAGCGACCGGATTGACTTTTTGTCCCATGCCAATGTTGTCTTAAAAATTATTTAGCAAAGCCCAAGCGTAGCTAAATAATTTTTAGCTACAACATTGAGCATCCCCCACCTATTCCACCGATACTTAAGGTTTTCCGCTTCATTCAAGCGAAGCGCTTCGCTTGAACTTTTAATACGTCCTCAATTTATCCTTAGAATAGGTGGGGGATAAAGGTTTGGCAACCAAAATCTGTTCGTCTGCGACTCTAGATTTTGGGCCAAGCCCTTTATATACTTTTCCTCCTAAACATCTTCTTAATATTGCCGAATGTCTGTCTGGAAAAATTTTTCTCTTTTGACTTGCTGGAAGCGCCATGCGGCCTAGCCGGAGCCGGACCCGGCGGTTTCAATGTTTTGGCCGGCAATTCTTTTGTCGTTTCTCTTTCTTTGATCTCCGGTAAAACTTCATCGGCTTTTAAAATATCAATTTCTGGCGCTGCCTTTTTCTTGCCGCTACCCGGCGCCAATTCATCTAAAACCAAAATTACCGAACAAGTTCTTTTCCGAATCGCGCTGGCCCGGCCCATGGCGCGAGGCATCCAGCGCTTAAGTGTCGCGCCCGCTTCAACCGTAATAGCCTTAACAAATAAATTGTTGGCTTCAATATCAAAATTATGTTTAGCATTGGCTATCGCCGAATTCACCAATTTCAAAATCAAAGACGCCGGTTTTTTCACCAAAAAAGCCAACTGGGCTTTGGCGCGCGGCGCGCTCATGCCCTTGATCAGATTCGCCGTCAACCGAACTTTACGCGGCGCCATTCTTATATTTTTTAAACTGGCTTTGATTTGCATGCCAATGTTGTTTAAAAATTAATGAGCTCAACTTGTTGTAGCGAGTTAATTTTTAGCTACAACATTGAGCATCCCCCACCTATTCCACCGATACTTAAGGTTTTCCGTTGCCTTCAAGCGAAGCGCTTCGCTTGAACTTTTAATACGTCCTCAATTTATCCTTAGAATAGGTGGGGGATAACTTTTTGTTACCAAAACTTGTTCGCCTGCGGCTCCAACTTTTGGACAAAAACTTATTTCTTTTCCGCCGGAACCGCCGGCGCGACTGCCGCGGCCATGGCTTTTTGCTGTTCTATCTCCCTCTGCATACGGCCTCCATGCTTGACAAATTTTCTGGTAGATGAAAATTCTCCCAGCTTATGCCCGACCATCTCTTCCGTAATAAAAACCGGGATATGCTCTTTGCCGTTGTGCACGCCAAAAGTAAAACCGACCATTTCCGGCGCGATGGCGCAGGAACGAAACCAGGTTTTAATAATGGCTTTATCTCCCGGCTTTAAATTAACTATCTTTTTCAGAAGCCTCGGATCAACATATGGACCTTTTTTCAGTGATCGTGACATATTTTTACGAATCTACAAATCTATGCGAATCTGCGAATTCACAAATCTACGAATTTATTCGCATATTCGTTGATTCGCATTATCCGTAGATTCGTGAGTCTACTTTCTTCTTTGCAAAATAAATCTCCCGCTCGGTTTTTTCTTAAGTCTCGTCTTAACTCCCAAGGCTTGCTTGCCCCAGGGAGTTTTCGGGCCCCGCCTCAAACCAATCGGCGCCCGTCCCTCGCCGCCCCCATGCGGATGATCGCACGGATTCATGGCCGAACCGCGAACCGCGGGTCTAATTCCCAACCATCGGGAACGCCCGGCTTTGCTTAAAACTTTTGCTCCAAATTCCGCGTTGCTGACCTGGCCGATGGTTGCCATACTTTTCATCAAGATCATTCTAACCTCGCCGGATGGCATCTTTAATTGAGCATAATTTCCTTCAGTAGACAAGACCTGCGCGGCTGAACCCGCCGAACGCACCAAAATTCCGCCACTTCCCGGACGCAATTCAACATCATGAATTTGCGTGCCAACCGGAATCTTGTTTATCGGCAAGCGGTTCCCGATCTTTAAGGCGATATCTTCTCCGCTGACTATTTCGTCGCCAACTTGAATTCCTTCGGGGGCAATAATATATCTTTTCTCCCCGTCTTTATAATTTAGCAAATTAATAAAACAATTTCTGTTCGGATCATATTCAATGGAAACGACCTTGGCCGGAATGTTTAATTTATCGCGCTTAGAATCAATCAAACGATAAAGTTTTTTATGGCCGCCGCCTTTGTGGCGAACCGTGATGCGGCCGCCGGCCCCGCCCCGCCCGTTCCGACGAAAACTGAAAAACGCCAGTTTTTTTTCTGGTCTCTTTTTGCTCAACTTCGCCCTGACTTGGATCAACTGGCGAATTCCGGGACTGGTTGGTTTGTAACTTTTAAGCATAATCGCTCACCGACTACAGACTACGGACTACGGCCAAATGCCTTCTGGCGGTAGTCGGTAGTCCGTAGACTATCTAGCAATCACCTCTATCTTTTCTCCTGCCGGTAAAAATACTATCGCTTTTTTAAAACCCGATTTCCATCCTTCGTGACCCCCAACCCGCCGTTTTTTCCCCATAGTATTTATCATATTAACCCGCAAAACATGAACCCCATAAACATCCTGAATTGTTTTTCTGACTTCGTTCTTTGTCGCCGCTGGCGCTACCATAAAAACATATTGATTTTTATTGGAGCTCAAATTGACCGATTTTTCCGTGACCATAGGTTTTCGCAAGATCCGGTAGGCGTTGGTAAATTCTTTCTTTGCCACCTTGCCGGCAAATCCAGCCGGCTTTAATGACGTTTCCTTGACAGCCTTAACAAGCGGCGCTTGTTTAGCTGCCAATTTATTTACTATCTCTTTCTTTGTTTTATAAAAAAATGCCATGCCTTTCAGTTTTTCAGTTAATCAGTTCCGCCCCTGCGGGGCTTTCAGTTTTCAGTTTTAACTGACCAACTGATAAACTGACGAACTGACGAACTGATAAACCGATAAACTGATAAACTATTTTCCGAATATTTTTCTAATTCTTTCAACCGTTGCCTTGGGCATCACCAAATATCTGACCGATAACAAGTCCACGATATTCAAGCTATTAACGCCGATGGTGCGAATTTTTGGCAAATTTCTCGTTGCCCGTACCACCGCTTCATCATTTTTTGCTAAAACAATCATCGCGCTTGAAGTCCTAATTGGGGTCCCGACTTTAGTCGGAGACTTGTCTCTTGCTAATGCGAGGGCTCCAAAAATATTTTTCATAATCTGCGCCATCTCCTTGGTTTTAGCCTCTTTCAAATTCAAATCTTCCAAAATTATCAGTTCCCCGTCGCGCAATTTTCCGGACAACGCCATAAACAAGGCCTGCCGTTTCATCTTTTTGTTTATTTTAACCGCAAAATTCTTTTCCTTGCGCGGCCCAAAAGTAACGCCGCCGCCCGCCCAAAGCGGCGAGCGGATTGAAGCGTGGCGCGCCCGTCCCGTGCCTTTTTGTTTCCACGGTTTTTTGCCGCCGCCACGCACCTCGCTTCTGTCTTTGGCGTGGGCGATGTTTTCCCGCGAATTGGCCCTTTGCGCCCGCGCCGCCTGCGCTATCAAATTCGCGTTCACCTTCAGACCAAAAATTTCCAAGGGTAAACTAAAATTTCCCGCCTCCTGGCCATCCTGATTATAAACGGACACGGTCAAAGATAATTTTTCTACTCCTCCCTTTCCGTAAAGGGAGGTGGGGAGGGATTTAGAATTTTCCGCCTCTTCTACCGCGCTTTTTCTCAACTCCAAACCCACCGATTCCTTTTTCATCGCTTTTTCATTCGCTTCAGATTTTTTACTTGTACTCTTGACAGGTGTCATATAATTTACTATACTTATTTATTAGCTAATAGCTAAAATTTGTTCTCAAAAGGAGGTTGTTATGAACTACTTTGGAAAAATAGCATGCTCACTATTTTCTGTCTTTTTTGGCACTATAGTGGGCTTTGCCCTTTGGGGCTTAATCCCAAACCCCAAGGCGATACTTTTTGGAGTCATATCATTCCTGATTTACGGGATGATTTTGGGGTCTCTCTTTGAAATACATGAGACCCTCAAAAAAGCTCTCGAAAAATCTCAACGACTTAACTCTTAACTGTTAAGAGTTAAGTCGTTGTGTTTTCCCCCGCGCCATCAGGCAAAAAACCTGGTGGCGCTTTTTTTATTATTACCTACTACTACAATCTATTACCATGATTTTCGCAATTAATGCCGTCGCGAACGCACATTCCCGCCGACGCTAAAGCTATAGCGGACAAGCGTGCGAGATTCCTCGCTTCACTTCGTTGCGCTCGAAATGACAACATGAAACGTTTCTGTCTTTCTGAACCCCGTAGCAACGGGGTGAAGAATCTCCCACGAATGTGGGACAACATTGTGGTTGTCATGCATTCACTTAATTCCCGCATGCGCGGGAGATCCTTCGCTTCGTTCAGGATGACAACTAATTCTTCTATATTAAAAGTTCTTCAAACTTCGGATTTTTGCTTTTTATCAACGCCATCTTCTTTGCCCGCGTCCATCCTTTAATTTTCTTTTCCGCCGCGATCGCATCCACCGGATTATTAAAAACTTCGTACCAAACTAATTTATCAATATTATATTTTTCAGTGAAACCCTTAACCAATTTATTTTTATGCTCATAAACTCGCCGCCGCAAACTATTAGTGACCCCGACATAAAGCGTATTATTTTTATTTGTCATTATATAAACGTGATACTCTTTCCCCATATTCCTTGCCCGCATACGCGGGAGATTCTTCGTTCGCCTGCTGGCGAACTCAAAATGACAAATTATTTTTTGCTTACTCGCTCACTATCTCCAGTAACCCGCCCCGAATCCCCGGCACCGCGCCCAAAATAGCTAAAATGTTATTGGCCGCGTCAACTTTCACGATTTTTAAACCCCGCACCGTGCTACGCTCTCCGCCCATGCGACCGCCCATGCGCCGGCCTTTTGGCACGCGCTCGGGAAACGTCGCGCCAATGGAACCCGGCGCGCGCAGACTGTGCTTCTGACCGTGCGTGGCCGGACCGCCGCCAAAATGATGACGCTTAACAACTCCCGCAAATCCTTTGCCTTTGCTAATTCCGGCAACTTTAACCAAATCGCCTTCCTGAAAAATATCCGCCTTAATTTCACTGCCAAGCTCTAATTCCGAATTGGCCACCCTGTATTCCCTCAAGAATTTCAAATTTTGACATTTGTCATTAGTCATTTGGCATTTTTTTAGATGTCCTTTTTTCGCCTTATTAACTTTTTTCTCTTTCATTTCGCCAAACCCGATTTGCACCGCGTTGTAGCCGTCTTTATCCGCGGTTTTTTTTTGCGTAACAAAGCATGGTCCCGCCTGAACCAAAGTCACCGGAATAACCAGGCCGTCTTTGTCAAAAACTTGCGACATTTCGATTTTTTTCCCCAGGATAAATTTCATATCTTTCCTCGCCAATTACGAATTACCGCTCAATTCGTAATTCGCGAGGAGTTAAACAAAAACCGAGATAGCCTATCCGGTCTATCCCGGTCCTTGTTTTTGGCTAATAACACTGATTTATATGATTGAAAAAATATTTGACATTAATTAACCACTGATTGCGCGGATTTATGGCGGATAGCGCTGACAGCATAATTTTATCCGCCTTATCCGTTTGAAATCAGCCCTATCCGTGGTTACATTTTGATCTCTATATCCACTCCGGCAGGTAAATTCAAGTCCGACAATGAATCAATGACTTTGGCGCCGGGGTTCACAATATCAATCAAGCGCTTGTGCACCCGCATCTCGTATTGGTCGCGCGCGTCCTTATGCACAAAAGTGGCCCGGTTAACCGTATATTTATGAATTTCCGTCGGCAAAGGCACAGGACCCGCCACTTGAGCGCCATATCGCTGGGCGGTTTCCACTATCTGTCGGGCCGATTGATCAATCAATTTATGGTCGTAGGCCCGAATCTTAATGCGGATTCTCTGCTTTATCTCTTCTTTTTCAGTTTTGGTTTTCTTGACTGCTGGCATATACATATAAAAGAACTCTCGTCGCTCACCGACTACAGACTACCATCTACCGCTAGATTAGTTTTAGTTTTAGCGGTAGTCCGTAGACCGTAGTCCGTAGACAATTATTTGTTTATCTTCAGCACCACTCCCGCGCCGACGGTATGTCCGCCTTCCCTGATGGCAAATTTTAATTTTTCTTCCATCGCTACCGGCGTAATCAAAACGATCTTTAAATTCACAGTGTCGCCCGGCATCACCATTTCCGTGCCTTCCGGCAAAATAACTTCGCCAGTAACATCAGTCGTTCTAATGTAAAATTGCGGTTTATAGCCTTTAAAAAACGGAGTGTGCCGGCCGCCTTCTTCCTTGGTCAGAATGTAAACTTCGGCGTCAAATTCGGTGTGAGGAGTGATGGAACCGGGCTTGGCCAAAACCTGACCGCGCTCCACGTCTTCTTTTTTAAGTCCGCGGAGCAGAAGGCCCGCGTTGTCTCCAGCCATGCCTTTATCCAATGATTTGTTGAACATTTCAATGCCAGTTACAACAGTCTTTTGAGTCGGCCGGATGCCAACGATCTCAACTTCTTCGCTAACATTAATTTCTCCTCTTTCAATTCTGCCGGTCACCACGGTGCCGCGGCCTTCAATTGAAAAAACATCTTCCACCGGCATCAAAAAGGGCTTGGTAATATCGCGAACCGGGTCGGGAATAAATTCATCCAAAGCCTTAAGAAGTTCCAGGATCGGCTTAGCCGCTTCATCATCCTTAGAAGTTGTTGCCAAAGCTTTGGTGGCCGAGCCGCGGATTATCGGAGTTTCATTACCCGGATATTCATATCTGGTTAAAAGTTCCCTGATTTCCTGTTCAACCAAATCAATCATTTCCGGATCGTCAACCTGATCAACTTTGTTTAGAAAAACCACAAGTCTCGGCACACCAACCTGATGGGCCAGCAAAATATGCTCGCGGGTCTGGGGCATCGGACCGTCAGTCGCGGCCACGACCAAAATCGCGCCGTCCATTTGCGCCGCGCCGGTAATCATATTTTTAATGTAGTCGGCGTGTCCCGGGCAATCAATATGGGCGTAATGGCGCTTGGCGCTTTCATACTCAACGTGGCAGGTGGCGATTGTAATGCCGCGGGCTTTCTCTTCCGGAGCCGCGTCAAACTGGTCAACGCCTTTTTTAGAGGCCTTAAGTCCCGCCAGTTCCAGAACATGAAGCATAGCGGCGGTTAAGGTAGTCTTGCCATGGTCAACATGGCCAATGGTGCCCACGTTAACATGGGGCTTAGTGCGTTCAAATTTCTCTGCCATAGAAACAGTCAACAATAAACAGTAACCAGTCAACAATATTAATTAATTGTTAATTGTTAATTGTTAATTGTTTAAAAAAAATTATGACTATTTTATCTTAATTGATTTTCGCTTAAAAGTCAACACTCATTTAGCCATCATCAATCTATAACCTAAAATGCCCTCCGATTTATCTATTTTCCCCGAAATTTACGCCAAAGGGAGATTTTCTATCCGTAATTCGTCGCTATCCTGAATATCAGATAACTGGACATCTTGGGCGGCTTCCGCCTGTTTGACTTTCCAGTCAACAATCTCCTGATTTATCTTGGCCGTTAATTCCGGTTCGTTAATATTCTCTTTAAAACGAGGCGCGGCTATTTTGTTTTCAGGCCTTTGGTCCAAACTTTTTTGATAATCGTCAAAAAGCGTGACTATATAAGCCGGCTGGCCGTCTTCTACAATAATACAAGTCCCTTTGGTTTTTTTCAATATTTGTTTTATTTCATTCCACATGCCAATTATGCCCGCCTGCCAAAGCCAATAATGATTACTGACTAAGATAGACCGGGATGATTAAATATATGACTTACTTTTTCCGCCTACTCACTTTGGTTATTGGCGGGCAGGTCCAAATTTTCGATTCGCGAAGCGAAGAAGAAAATTTGGTAACAGAATTGAGCACCCCCCACCTATTCCACCGATATCCTAAGGTTTTCCGTTTTATTCAAGCGAAGCGCTTCGCTTGAACTCTTTAATGCTTCCTCAATTTATCCTTAGAATAGGTGGGGGATAACTTTTTGTTACCAAAACTTGTTCGCCTGCGGCTCCAACTTTTGGACAAAAACTTACTTTTTCCTCCCTTCCACTATCTGTTGCGTAATATTTCCCGGCACTTCCTCATAATGATCAAACTCCATCGTAAAAATGGCCCGACCTTGAGTCATGGAACGCAAAGCCGTGGCATAGCCGAACATTTCAGACAGCGGCACCCTGGAATCAATTACCTTCATTCGGGCCACGCCCTCGCCGCGCTCGGTCATATTATCAACGCGCCCGCGCTTGGAATTGATATCGCCGATAACGTCTCCCATAAATTGTTCCGGTATTATCGTCTGCAATTTCATTATCGGTTCAAGCAAGATTATTTTAGCGCGCCGCGCCGCTTCCTGCAAGGCTATGGCACCGGCAATTTTAAAGGCAATTTCCGAAGAGTCCACATCATGGTATGAGCCGTCATAAAGAGTGGCCTTGATATCTACCAGAGGATAACCGGCCAAAACGCCCTTGGTCGTAGCTTCTTTCACGCCTTTTTCAATCGCCGGAATAAATTCTTGCGGAATCAAGCCGCCTTTAATATCATTCTCAAATTCAAAACCCTTGCCCTGTTCATTGGGTTCAACCCTCAGCCAAACATGGCCGTATTGCCCCCGGCCGCCGGATTGCTTAATATATTTTCCTTCAGCCTCGGCTTGGCCTTTAATCGTTTCTTTATACGCTACCTGGGGCCGGCCGACATTAGCGTCAACCTTAAATTCCCGCATCATTCGGTCAACAATAATTTCCAAATGCAGTTCGCCCATGCCGGAAATTATGGTCTGACCGGTGTCGGAATCGCCCTTTATCCTAAAAGTCGGGTCCTCGTCTGCCAAACGACGCAAAGCGATACCCATTTTTTCCTGGTCCGCTTTAGTTTTAGGTTCAATAGCAACAGAAATTACGGGCTCCGGAAAATCCATTTTTTCAAGAACTATGGGATTTTCCGGATCGCAAAGCGTGTCGCCCGTGCCGGTGCTTTTCAGTCCCACGGTCGCGGCAATTTCCCCGGCATACATTTCTTTCACTTCTTCGCGGTGATTTGCGTGCATGCGCAAAATCCGGCCGATGCGCTCTTGATTACCGGAAGCCGTATTTAAAATGTAAGAGCCGGCAGTTAAAGTGCCCGAGTATATCCTGAAAAAAGTCAGCTGCCCGACGAACGGATCGGTCGCCACTTTAAAAGCCAGCGCGGCAAAAGGCGCGTCGTCTTTTGGTTCACGGGTAATTTTTGTTGTTTTATCTTTAACGTCAAAGCCTTCAGTCGGCGGAATATCCACCGGCGAAGGCAAAAAATCGCAAACCCCGTCCAACATCAATTGCACGCCCTTATTTTTTAAAGCCGTGCCGCAAAGCACCGGAATAATTTTAATGGCCATTGTAGCCTGGCGCAAAACTTTTTTTAATGCGGCCGTTGGAATTTCCTGGCCGTCCAGATATTTTTGCATCAACGCGTCATCCTGCTCAACGATTTTTTCCACCAGTTTTTGCCGCCACTCTTTGGCCCAGGCCAGTTTATCGGCCGGAATGTCTTCTTCAATAATTTTTTCGCCCCGCTCGCCTTCAAATTTAACGGCTTTCATTTTAAAAAGATCTATCACGCCCAAAAAGTTCTCTTCCGCGCCTATAGGCAAATTTATCGGCAGAGCATTGGGTGTCAAGCGCTCATGGATTGACGCCAGATCCTTTTCCCAGTTAGCGCCGGTTCGGTCCATTTTATTGATAAAACAAAAACGCGGCACGCCGTATTTATCGGCCTGATGCCACACGGTTTCCGACTGCGGCTCAACTCCCGCCACGCCGTCAAAAACCACTACCGCGCCGTCCAGCACGCGCAACGAGCGCTGCACCTCAACGGTAAAATCAATGTGTCCTGGCGTATCAATAATGTTAATCTGGCAGTCCTTCCAAAAACAAGTGGTCGCGGCCGCTGTAATTGTAATTCCGCGTTCCCGTTCTTGTTCCATCCAATCCATTTCCGCTTCGCCTTCGTGCACCTCGCCGATTTTATGTTTTTTGCCGGTATAAAAAAGCACCCGTTCAGACACCGTGGTTTTCCCGGCGTCAATATGAGCGATAATGCCGATATTCCTAATTTTGTCTATGGGATATAATCTGGCCATAAAAATTTAAAATGTAAAATGTAAATCTCAAAATGCCAAATGACAACGTAGAGTTGCGTGGCAACCACGTTGCTTTACGCAACGTAGAGTTGCGTGGCAACCACGTTGCTTTACGCAACGTAAAATTTAAAATTATTTTTTCACTGGATAAGCACAAATAATAATATCTATCGGCTCTATGCCTTTAAAATATTTGCATATAGAAACGTTCTTAACCGCGCATTTATGTTTTTTAGTATTTTCTTCTTTGTTCCAGGGACATTGGTCCTGTTTCCAATGAATTTTCTTAAAGTCAGCCGTTAAATCAATATCCATATTTGCTCCCTTCAATCTTATAAATTTTGTATTTTTAACCGTCATTTTAAAATTTGCATTTTACATTTTTAATTTTCGGTTCATCCGCCCTATCCGTTCTAAATCTGTGTTATCCGTGGTTACCACGAAAAGTGAGCGAAAGCTTTGTTGGCTTCCGCCATTCTGTGCATATCCTGTTTTTTCTTAACGGCCGCGCCTTCGTTTTTGGAAGCCGCTAAAAATTCTTCAGCCAATTTTTGCGCCATGGGTTTGCCTTTTTTAGCCCGAGAACCCTCAATTATCCAGCGAAACGCCAATGTTAATTTTCTCTCGCCCCGGACTTCGCGAGGCACTTGATAATTAGCGCCGCCGATGCGCTTGGATTTAACTTCCAAGGCCGGAGAAATATTCTTAATAGCGTCGTCAAAGATCTTTAACGGATCTTTTTGTTGCGCCGCCAATATCTCAAAAGCATCATAAAACACCCGCTGGGCAACTGACTTTTTGCCCCGGGTCATTAACCGGTTGATGAATTTTGCCACGACCACGTTTTGAAACTTGGGGTCGGGCAATATATCTCTTTTGTAGTTCCTCTTTCTGCGCATAACAATGTAAGAAATTTAAAATGTAAATCTCAAAATGCCAAATGACAACTTCGTTGTCATCCTGAGCAAAGCGAAGGATCTTGAGATCCTTCAGTCGCTACGCTCCTTCAGGATGACGCTATGCGTCAATTTTACATTTTGATATTTTAATTTTTAATTATTTGGGCCGTTTCGCGCCATACTTACTCCTCTCTTTCTTTCGGCCTTCAACGCCGGCCGTATCCAAAACTCCGCGCACAACGTGATAGCGAACCCCAGGCAAGTCTTTAACGCGCCCGCCTCGCAATACCACCACGGAGTGTTCCTGCAGATTATGGCCTTCGCCCGGAATATAGGCTGTTACTTCCATGCCATTGGTCAGGCGCACGCGGCAAATTTTGCGCAAAGCGGAATTGGGTTTTTTGGGGGTGGTCGTTGTCACCTTCAAACAAACGCCGCGCTTAAAGGGCGAGGGATATTGCGCCGGCTTATTTTTTAAAGTATTGAACCCGCGCCAAAGAGCCGGAGCTTTAGGCTTCTTCATCAATCTTTTTCTGGGACGCTTGATTAGTTGGTGAATAGTCGGCATGCCGATTTTGTCTAAAAATTATTGGCGGAGCTCGAGCGTAGCCAAATAATTTTTAGCTACAAAATCGAGCACCCGCCTAAGTTTTTGGATTGATTACTTCTCTTTTAGTGCGTCTTGAAGAATCTTTTTAATATAATTTCTGCCCCAACCGCTTTTGAAAAATTTCTCCCGGCGTATCGCATCTTTTCGATTTTTATAAAGTTCGCAATAAATCAATTCTAACGGTCTCCGATCGCGCGTAGCTTCAACTTGTCCTTTTTGATGCTCCGCGTATCGTTCTTTAATATTGCCGGAATAACCGACATACAAGCCTTTATCCTTGATGCTTCTTAGAATATAAACGCCGTACATAATACAAATACTAATCCAAAAATTTGGGCGGGTTGATTTTTGTTACCAAAATTTGTTCGCCTACGGCTTTAAATTTTAGACAAAAATCAAATAAAAAACAGCGGTTTTCAGCCATTTTTTCTCTCCGCGACACGGAGACAACCCTGATTTTAGAAATCCACTTGGGCGGAACTCGCATGCCGAAGACCGCGGGTCGAAGGTTCCGCTCTTCGTATGCAACAAGTGTATTCAGATATTATCATATCTGACAATATTGTCAACAGCAAAAATCATAAAATAATAACTTTGTCATCCTTGCTCCCTTCTGTCATTCCCGCGGAGGCGGAAATCCAGACTCAATCCTTCTTTCTACAATGAATACAATAAGTTCGCGATGTCGAACGTCACGAATTAGTCTCGCGCCCACATCACATTACTTCAGCTATAGCAACAATAATGTAATATGGATTTTTTCTCCCGAGGCCTTAATTGAATTAATTCACGCTCTTCAATTGTTAAATGTTTGTATTTCATACACTTCCAGTATACTGGAAGTGTTGCACTTACTTGTTGAACTTAATTTGGAAACCAATTTTTTATCCCACAATCAACCTCAACAACCAATTACTCACGTATGGCAAAAAAGTCATCGCCACAAAAATCGCGATGATAATGCCCATGGGCTGGCTTAAAAATTCAATGACACGAGAATAACGGCTGGTATTGATGTCCGCCAAAGCGACAACCAATTTTGACCCGTCAAGCGGCGGAAATGGCAATAAATTAAATAGGCCCAACCAGATATTAACCTGCACTACGAAAAATAAAAAAGGATTCAAAAAAAATCCCGGCATAAAACGGATGAACAGCCCCAAAATTATCGCCACTAAAAAATTCGCGCCAACGCCGGCTAAGCTCACTTCTATCATCCCCCCCCTTTGGTCGCGAAAATTATACGGGTTTATCGGCACGGGCTTGGCGTAACCAAAAAATATGCCAAAAAAATAAAGCAGTGCCAACGGCATTAAAACCGTGCCCCAAAGATCAATGTGCGCCAACGGATTTAACGTTAAGCGACCCGCGTATTTGGCAGTCAAATCTCCCTGCCTGAAAGCCGCCCAGGCATGGGCGTATTCATGAATAATGGACGATAAGATAATAATGATATATAGAAATAATAAACTCTGGATATCCATATTTATAATTTACCCTCTCTTTATTTCTCTCACGATACCATATCCGTTGCAATGCTTCAACATTCCTAAATATGACTGCAAACTCTGGCCAAATGCCATTGCTATTTTCTTGAAACCCGAGGAAAAAATATCGTATGTCAGATGGAGCGGCCAGCTTTCAAGGCCTTCAAAACGAAACTCTCCCGCGAAAGCAGGAGAGAAATGAAAAGAGTTGCGCGGACGGCGAAATTCTCGGATAACGATTTTCAGCAACTTTAACCCGAAGCCGTAGCCGCGGATTTTTCCAAGCTGCGTTGTTATTATACAAAAAAATCCCCCGGATTCCAAGTGTTCAAGAATCCAGGGGACAAAGGGGCAAAAGAACTGAGAGACAGAAGCTCTCTCAAGCCAGTTTCGGGACAACAAGACGACGGCGAAGCTCGGCGTCCCAAACGTGGGCGCTCCCAAACAGACGGACGCTCACGTAGAGCCTGCCACCGGAGTGGACGTCCACGCTGGCAACGAAGAAATGCCCCTTGCTCTCAAAGAGGAAAAATGTTGCATATCCCTCTGTCCGGAGCCAATTGCGGTGCTTTTTTACAAAATTCTTTATCTGATGCTGTGTAAGGCAGAGTCTCCTTACGTCAGAGCTCAGATCTCCAAACATCTGTGAAAAAGTCGCGTCTTTCTCTTTCTGCATCTC
>Ga0075954_122_pt1 | contig 34867 bp, 31 predicted proteins | sample RifGroA2_FD_68018 | JGI IMG/M metagenome (GOLD analysis project Ga0075954, IMG submission 68018) | Parcubacteria bacterium GW2011_GWA2_43_9b | reverse complement strand
GAGGTGGCGACAGAACATGGTATTATACAAAAAATCCCCGACAGAGAGTCCGGGGAAGTAATGAGAGAAAAAGTTGCATTTCACTAGGAAATTTAGGAAATCTGATGATATATAAGCATAGCAGAATAATATGGATTATGTCAATAGCACATTCAAAAAAATCAAAAAAGGCTTTATATAAGGTAAAAAATTAAGAGCAAAAAAACATCGCACAACACGGCACATGCGGTTCATCCCGATTTTTCATTTATATTTTCATAAGGAATATCGGGACTCTCCCAAATTGCGCTGACGAAATGGCAAGTTTAGTGATATAATCAAGTAAAGTGATATTAACAAAATAATCAATAATCCACGGCGCAACTTCGCATGTGCCGATACGTTATCGGAAATATTGCTCTTTTAAAACAAATATTTTTAGGAAGCTCGGAAAACAACAAATCAATCAAAGGAGGTGTGTTTTATGAAAAGATGGAATCTGGTTTTTATGGTCAAAGTATGGTTTGTAATGATGGCATTACTAATCGTTGCCGCTTTATTTGGCAACCAAGCTCTGTATGAACTCGCGGCACTGGCGGCAAAAATCATGACCGGCATAATCGTAGTATTGATTGTTATGTTGCTGGTCAGCGAATTCAGAAAGACTAATCGTCTGCCAACTGAGTGGTCTAATGATGGGTAGCAAATAATCGAGACTTCCGCTTAAACACGGGAAGGTGAACAATTTGCCTTCCCGCTTCCTAAAAGTATTTGTTTTGCTGGCTTTAAGGCCAGCAGGCTATCGCCTAAAAGAGCAATACATCCGATAACACGCTATATCCGGCTGCGGCTTCACAGAAGCCTTCGCGCAAATTCTTTTTCGCTACGCTCTAAAGAACTTCGGATATAGCGATACGTTGTGCAAAATCGCTCGCTCAATCTACATCATGGCAGATACTAAAAATCAAAATATTCACCTGGCCGTTTTCAAGGGCAAAACCATCCGAAAAACGCTTTTCCAAAAAGAATGGTGGTTTTCAATTTTAGATATAATTCAAATTTTAACTAACAGTCCTCAACCTAAGACTTATTGGGCGAAAATGAAGCAAAGAGACAAAGAAATGTCTCCACCATTCCCATTTTGGGAACAGTTGAAAATGCCCGCTGAAGACGGTAAAATGCGCAAAACCGACTGTGCCAACACCGAAGGCATGTTCCGCATAATTCAATCCGTCCCATCGCCCAACGCCGAGCCGCTCAAGCGCTGGCTGGCCAAAGTTGGGTACGAGCGGGTGCAAGAAATTGAAAATCCGGAACTGGCAATCAAACGAACAAAAATACTTTATAAATTAAAGGGTTATCCTGACGATTGGATTGAGAAACGGATGCGCGGCATTGCCGTCCGCGAAGAATTGACGGACGAGTGGCAAAAACGCGGCGCTAAAGAAAAAAAGGATTATGAAATACTGACGGCGGAAATCTCCAAAGCGACTTTTGGATTGATTCCCCAAGAATATAAAAAATTGAAGGGGCTGAAACGGGAAAATTTACGTGACCACATGGATGATTTTGAACTGATTTTAACGATGCTTGGAGAGAGGACAACAACAGAAATCCAATTGAACAAAGAATTGGCCGATCTATCGTTTCCAAACAAAATTTTTTACAGAACGAAAACCCGCAAGAACTACGGGCCAGCCGAGCGGCCATCTCCGTCGGCAAAGGTAAGGTCTTAAAATCTCTTAAAAAATTACGATAGATTAAGGAACGCTAAAGATAAAGATTTATGTTCCCTCTTTTAATCAAATTACTATCCGAATATAAAAACACCCGCCGCTTGGTTACTTTTTTAATCTTGACGGCTTTTTTTATTGCGCCAAGAATTGTTTTTGCGCAAATGGTTTTTAATGAAATAATGTATAACCCTGCAAAAGGCGGACAAGAATGGATTGAACTTTTTAATGACGGGACTTCCGATATTGATCTGACTTCGCCGGATATGCGATTTAATGACGGAGACAACCACCTGCTTAGCGTTTCAAAAAACGGCGGCCGTGGCTCGCTGATTTTGCGTCCTGGAGACTACGCTCTTTTAGCTAATGACGCTGAATCGTTGGCCGCAGCCTCTTTTCTGTCTAACTATTCGGGTGCAATTATTGATACCGTAATGTCGCTTAACAATACTGCCGACACCCTCAAAATTCTAAACACTAAAAGCGGTGTTGAACTGGCATCTGTTTCATACAATAAAGATATGGGTGGAGCGGGCAACGGCCGCTCGCTTGAATGGGACGGCGCGGCGCTGAAAGAAAGCGCGGTGGACGGCGGAACACCGGGCAGGACAAATAGCGTTTTAACTTCTTCCGGCACAACCCCCAGCGCCGCGCCGAGCGACTCCTCGACGCCAGCGGCCGCAAATTCGTCTAACAATAACTTCGCGTCCGCTACACCCTCCCCGACTCTCGCGCCAAGCTACCAATATTCTCAAGATGTTTTGATCAATGAATTTCTGCCCTGGCCCAATGACGGAGAGAAAGAATGGGTGGAATTGTTCAATGCTGGCGCGTCCACTATAAATCTATCCGGCTGGCAAATTGATGATGCGGATAACTCCACCGCGCCGCAAGTTATTCCCGCCAGCACGACAATCGCGCCGAGCGAATTTTTAGTTATCTCTTTCAATAAAAATACCTTAAACAACGATGGTGATAAAGTCCGCTTGCTCTGGCCGGACGACCAGGTTGTACACTCGATTTTATATCCCAAAGCTAAACAGGGCCAATCGATCGCTAAATTCAGCGGCAACTTATGGCTTTATACCAATCAGCCAACGCCGGGACAAGCCAACAAAAAATCTTTTACTGAAAAAAGCGAAACCATCTCCTTGGCTTCCGCGCCAAACAGCGCCGGCCAAATTATAGCGGTTGAAGAAACGGTGGCTATTCAGACCGGCGCGCCAAAGACCGCCGCAACAAATAATAAAAACTACATAGCGCCGACAGATGCGCCATCAGAAAATAATTCTACGGCAAATCAAAACGCGGCAAACCCCAATCTCATTGCCGCGGCGGCCGGCGAGCCGCTGAAAAATAATTCCGGCTTAAATACAATTTTAGCTTTGGGAGGCGTCATCTTGCTCTCTGCCGCGGCGGCCGGCGGATTGATTCATTTCAAACGGCAAAATTCTGTTGACAGAGAAAATTTTGATGATTAACATAAAGGCGAAAAGCGCTCCCCTCTTTTGTAAAGAGGGGCCGGGGGAAATTTAGAAAATTCGACAATTTAAAATTTCAATAATTGCTAAATCCACCCTAACCCTCCTTTACGAAAGGAGGGGACTAAAATTTTATATTTTAAACTGTCATTTTGTATTTTGATTTTTTAATTTTACATTTTTATGTCCGGTCACAGTAAGTGGTCACAAATAAAACATAAAAAAGCCGTAACCGATGCCAAGAAAGGAAAAGTTTTCAGCAAAATGGCGCGGTTGATTTCGGTGGCGGCTCGCGCCAAGGGTAAGGACCCGGAAGCCAATCCAACTTTGCGCACATTAATAGACACGGCGCGGTCTTTGAACATGCCGATAGAAAATATTGAGCGCGCCATCGCCAAGGGCGCGGGAGAAATTCCCGGCGCGCAAATTGAAGAATTTACGCTTGAAGCCTATGGCCCGGGTGGCTCGGCTTTGGTTATTGAAGGCACGACCGACAACACCAACCGCTCGATATCGGAAATCAAATTCTTACTGTCCGAACACGACGGCAAGCTGGCTAATCCCGGCTCCGTGCTTTGGCTGTTTGAGCGTTACGGATTGATTATCGTAAAAACCTCAACCGATAAAAAAGACGAAATGGAACTGACGGCCATCGATTCTCGTGCGGAGGATATTAAATTCCCGGACAACGAAACCATGGAAATCTACATCAAACCGGAGGGGCTGGAAAAAGTTAAAAAATCATTACTGGAAAAAAATATCAAAGCCGAGGGAAGTTCGTTGGTCTGGTCGCCAAAAAATGAAATTAAAATAGAAGACCAAAAAGCCAAAGAAAAGCTGGCCAAACTTTTTGAAGCATTGGATGAGCATGAGGATGTGAATGAGGTTTATACGAACATTAGCGACTAGCCACTAGCGAATAGCGACTAGAAAATTCGTATTTTTACTAATCCCTAGTCGCCAGTCGCTATCCCCCTATGTTAATTCTCGGCATTGATCCCGGCACCGCTAAAATCGGTTTAGGGCTCATAGAATACAAAAACAAAAAAACTTGGGTCAAATGTTACGATTGCCTGACTACGAACGCCGCCGACACTACGGCCGCGCGTCTTAACGACCTGTATAAACAACTGCTCAAATTCATTAAAGAGCACCAACCCGACATCATCGCGGTGGAAGAACTTTTCTTTTTTAAAAACTTGAAAACCGCCATTAAAGTCAGCCAGGCCCGCGGCGTCATCCTGCTGGCCGCGGCCCAGCAGGGACTAAAAATTTACGAATATACTCCCCTGCAAGTTAAACAAGCCCTCACCGGCTACGGCCGGGCCGAGAAAAAACAGATGCAGCAAATGGTCAAAGTTGTCTTAAATTTAAAAGAAGTCCCCCGGCCCGACGACGCGGCCGACGCCCTGGCTGTGGCGGTTTGTTGCGCTCATTCGTTGAGATAAAAAAACAATTATTCTTGTCTGCCTCCTCTCCTCAGTTAAGGAGGGGATTGAGGTGAGGTAGTGTTAGATTTTTTTCATCACCCCCTCTCCCGTCTCACTCGACACAAGTCAAGACGGGCAATCTCCCCTTCGTCTGAGGGGAAAGAAAAATATAGAACTATTACTTAACTAACAATTATCCCCAGCCTCCGTCTATTGACATCATTTTTATATTAAAATAAAATAACGGCACGGAAAAACTTTCTACATTTCAAAGGTCGAAATGTTATCTAAAATAATTTTTAAATATTTTAAAAATGACGAACCAATTTTTTTACCCGGAAGACGACGATCTGAACCCTAAAAAGAGTGATGATGCGACCGACGATGGCAATGATAATACTGATGAAGTTGATAGCATTGATGACCCGGACGTGGACAATGACGATCTTATTGATGATGGCATTGAAGAAGGCGAGGAGATAAAGTAACCAAGATTTTACATAAAAATAAAAGCCCCGAGAAATGCGGGGTTTTTATTTTTAACTTCCGATAGAAAAATCATATCACGTTATGTAAGCTATAGCAACAATAATGTGATATAGGTTTTTGATGTAAAATATAAATAAAAACTAAATCCCCGCTGACTACCCTCCTTCGCTATAAGCTTCGGCGAGACAAACCCCTTTTTACGAAAGAAAGGAAACTGCCGCGTTTATCCGCGGTATAAATTCTTGTAAAATCCGCGAATTTTTGCCATAATTATCTGCAATGAGAAAGAATGATTTTTATCGCCCGCGCAAAAAGCCAACCTGGAGATGGTTACGGCCACTGCTCAAACTCGCGCTTTGGCTTTTTATCACCGGCGTTCTTTTTATTTTAGGCTCTTTTGTTTATTACGCCAAAGACCTGCCCAGCCTCAGCCAGCTTAATGAACGGCAAATTAACGAATCCACTAAAATTTTTGACCGCACGGGCAAAGTTATTCTTTACGATATCCACGGCGAAGAAAAAAGAACTATTGTCAACTCCAACCAGATTCCCGATAACGCCAAATACGCGGCGGTAGCCGCCGAGGATGCCAATTTTTATAACCATATCGGAGTTGACCCAAGAGGTATTTTACGCGCCGCGCTTTACGATATCATTGGCCGGAAAATTTCCCAGGGCGGCTCAACCATCACTCAGCAATTCATCAAAAAAGCCGTGCTATCTGACGACCGCACCTGGGCGCGGAAAATAAAAGAATTAGTGCTGGCACTGGAACTGGAGCGCCGCTATTCCAAAAACGAAATTTTAACTTTATATCTTAACCAGGTGCCCTACGGTTCAAACACCTACGGCATTGAAGCGGCGGCGCAAACTTTTTTCAGCAAGTCCGCCAAAGATTTGACTCTGGCGGAAAGCGCGATTTTAGCCGCTCTCCCCCAAGCACCCAGCCGACTTTCGCCCTACGGCTCGCATTTGGACGAACTTAAAACCCGACAAGAATATATTTTAAACCGCCTGACGGAGCTTGGCTATATTTCCAAACCAGACGCCGATGCTGCCAAAAAAGAACCCTTGAAATTTGCGGTAGCGGCCCATGGCATTAAAGCCCCCCATTTTGTAATGTATATTAAAGAATATATTGAAAATAAATACGGCCGAGACGCGGTGGAAACACAAGGGCTGAAGGTTTATACCACTCTTGATTGGGATTTACAGCAGGCGGCCGAACAAATCATAAGCGATGGCGCCAAAGCCAACCAGAAAAAATACGGCGCGAGCAACGCGGCCTTAGCGGCCGCGGACCCCAAAACCGGCCAGATCTTAGCCATGGTCGGCTCGGCCGATTATTTTGACACAGCCAATGACGGCAATTTTAACGTCACCACCAGCGACCGCCAACCGGGCTCTTCTTTTAAGCCTTTCGCCTACGCCACAGCCTTTACCAAGGGTTTTACGCCCGACACCGTGCTCTTTGATACACCGACCGAATTTAACCCCAACTGCCCCGCGGACGCGAACCAGGACAAAGACCAATACGGCCTGGACTGCTATCATCCCGGCGACTATGATGATAAGTTCCGCGGCCCGCTTATTGCGCGCGAAGCCCTGGCGCAATCTCTCAATATCCCCTCGGTTCAAATGCTATATCTGGCCGGAATTAACGACACTATTAAAACCGCCAAAGATATGGGCATAACCTCTCTTAATGAAAATTATTACGGCTTATCGTTGGTGCTGGGCGGCGGCGAAGTAAAATTATTGGATGAAGTGGCGGCCTATGGCGTATTTGCCAACGAGGGCGTTAAGAACGATAAAACGTCAATTCTAAAAATAGAAGATAAATCCGGCGATATTTTGGAAACGCCAGAACCCCCATCTTTGGCGCCAACTCCGCTTTATATTTTTCGGACCGCCCCGTGGCCGCCAAAACCGGCACCACCCAAAAATATCGCGACGCCTGGACGCTTGGCTACACGCCTTCTTTAGTAGCCGGCATCTGGGTCGGGAATAACGACAATACTTCAATGTCAAAAGCCGGCGCGGGCCTGGCCGCGGCCGGACCCTTGTGGCACGCGTTTATAAAACAAGCCTATTCATTAAAAACTGATTGCGACACTGCCATAGCCAACGCCTTCTGCCTGCCCAAAAATATTGAACAATTTACCAAACCCGACCCGATTCAAACCACAAAATCAATGCTTAATGGTTCTTATTTATCAACCCAAACCGTTAAAATTGATAAAATTTCAGGGGCTCTCGCCACCAACCAAACACCGCCGGACCTGATAGAAGAAAAAACCGTCCAATCAACTCATTCCGTTTTATATTCCGTCAATAAAGACGATCCGCAGGGCGCCTGGCCAACGAGTCCCAGTGATGACCCGCAATACAATAACTGGGAGGCCGCGGCGCAAAACTGGCTCGCTTCTCACGGCTTAAGCGTTGCCGGGCAAATTTTGCCCGGCCAAACCGACCAGCTTCACACCTTGGCCAATCTCCCAAAAATTCAAATTATTTACCCGTCTGGTAGCCAAACCATTACCCAGTCAAAAATGTCAATTCAGACAAATATAACCGCGCCGCTGGGCGTTAAACAAGTTGATTTTTTCATAAATAATGTCTTTGTCGGCTCAACCATGGCCGCGCCATACCAAATTGACTACACTATCCCTTCCAGCGTCCAAAACGGCCAGGCGGATTTAATGGTCAGAGCATACGACCAAGCGTTTAATCGGCAGGAAGAAAAAATTACGATTTATATAAACCGATAAAACAGCGGATAAAATAAAAACAGTAATGTGTTTATAGTGTTTATACACCAATAGTTTCATACACTGGACTATCGAACTATGATGCAATTTCCAGGCCAATAAAAAACCGCCTCACATTTTATGGGCGGTTTTTTATTGGCTTTATTTTATTTTTTATCTCCCTTAACCCCTCTTTACAAAAGATGAAAATTTAGCTGATAAAACTTATTTTATTAATTTTCAGCTGGCTGTTTTTATTTTTTATTTCCTCCAGAATCCTGATTTCCCTTAATCTTAATTCGTTAGCCCAAACAGAATTTAAACAGTCCACCACCAAAACTTCGTTTTTTAAATTTATGGGTTTTGATTTATTTTTAAATTTATCACCGGCGGTTTTGGCCAAAATAGCGTCCCATTCATTTTTCAGATCCGAAAATTGAAAAAGTCTTTCTATCCCAAATTGTTTTATTTTTTTTGGAATAACCCAAGAAATTGAAGTCCAGCTCATTTTAATTGGCCCTGATCGGCATTACTAAATAGATATAAGATTCGTCCCCCACCGGTTTCATCACTGCGGGACTGGCATCGGAAATTAATCCCAAGAAAATTTGTTTTGTATTTATATTTCCAAGCCCGTCAAGCAAATACCGATAGTTAAAATCAATAACTACCTTTTTACCCTTAGTCTCGGCGGCTAATTTTGATTTATTTTCTCCCAGGTCCGCGTCTTGAGATAAAACTTCAATTTCGCCGTCGCTCAAAGAAAACTTTATCGTATTGGTTTTATTGCTGAAAACCGCGGCCGCGCGGATAACGTTTAAAAGCTCGCTGCGCTCAATTATCGCTTGGCTAGAAAATTCTTTGGGAATAATTTGCTGATAATCCGGGTATTGCCCGTCAATTAGCCTTGAAATAACCTGGACGTCCCCGCTGTCAAATAAAATTTGGCTGGCGCCAAGACAAATTTTCGTTTCACCGGTTTTTTCTCCCAAAATCCTGGCCGCCTCCTGAACGGTCTTTTGGGGTATGATTAAAGATTTAATGATGTCTGATTTTTTATGAATTTCAAAAATTGATTTTTCCGCCAAACGAAAGCTGTCGGTCGCCGCTAATTTTAATTCTTTTTTTCCAAAACTAAATAAAACTCCGGTTATTTCCGGCCGCGATTCAGACGAAGAAGCAGCGCCCACAACCTTTAACAGAGCGTCCTTTAAGATACTATTTTTTATCTCAATCAACGAATCATCTGTTATTTTAGGGATAATCGGAAAATCTTCGGCTGACAAACAATTAAAACTAGCTTTGTAGTTTTCGCATTTTACGGTCAAAATATTAACTTTTACCTCAAGTTCAATCTTTTTATTCGGCAAACTATTAATAAAACCTGTCAGAGCCTTAGCTGGACAAGTTATCGCTCCTATTTTTTCAACCCTACCCGACACCCAAGTATTAATACCTATTTCAAGATTAGTTGAAGAAACTTGGAGTCGCCCATCTTTAGTGGTTAATAAAACATTATTTAAAATAGGTAAAATTAAATTCCGCCCAATGATATTTTGGGTAATATTTAGACTATTTTTTAAATTTTCCTGCAAACAAATAATTTTCATAAATCATAAATAGATTATAAATTATTACTTGATTAAATAAATAGTTATTATAAGTGATTGTTTTTTTGTGGAAAAGTCAGATTTTTCAAGACAGTTAATGAAAAAATAATTAAAATAATTGTTAATAAGTTTTGGGTTGGTTGGTGATAATTTTTTGATTAAAAAAATTATTAAAGATATTATTGGGTTATGGTTGTTTTATCAACCGGCATATTAATAGTTTTATGAACAGGATTATTAACAACTTATAAACTATTTATTCTCCTTCGCCGAATACTCTGTAGTTTGGCCTACTCCGCCTAAGTAGCTTCGGCTACAAAGGTTGGACCGTGGGGAGCTTTATTATTTACTGTAAATTTTTTCTTTAATTAGATTTAATTCTTGTTGAAGAATTTCATTTTTTTCAATTTCTTTCGTCATTTTATCGCAGGCATACATAACGGTGGTATGGTCCCGGCCGCCCAATTTTTCACCGATAAAAGGAAAGGATTTCTTTAATTCCTCGCGCATCAGATACATGGCGATCTGACGGGGGTAGACTATTTCTTTTTTGCGGCATCGGTTGATCAGATCGGTGGTGTTTATATCATAAAATTCTGCTACTGCCTGGATGATGTTTTTGTGGTTGGTAAGTTTTTTTGGCGCATTGATGACATCGTTTAATATCTTAGCCACCGCGTCTAGGTTTGAGTCGGCTGTTAACGCGTGATTTGAGGCAATGACGCGATTTAGCGCCCCCTCAAGCTCTCTGATATTTTTTTGGACATTGGCGGCAATATAGCTTAAAATCCGATCATCAACGGTTATTTTTTTCTCCGCAGCTTTGCATTTTAAGATCGCTAAGCGCGTTTCCATGTCGGGCTGGGAAATATCGGCGATCATTCCTCCTTCAAAGCGCGAACGCAGGCGCTCTTCCAGTGTGGCGATGGCTTTTGGCGGCCGGTCGGAGCTTAAAATGATTTGTTTGTTTTTTTGGTATAAAAAATTAAAAGTATGGAAAAATTCTTCTTGGGTTTTTTCTTTACCAGACAGAAACTGGATGTCATCAATGATCAAAACGTCTATCTGGCGGTAGCTTTCTTTGAAATCTTCAATTTTACCATTATGCAGGGCACTGACAAGTTCGGAGGTGAATTTTTCCGAGCTGGTATATTTAACCTTCTTTTTCTTTTTATATTTTTCAACGACCTCATTGCCAACCGATTGCAATAAATGGGTCTTGCCCAAGCCCACTCCGCCGTAAATAAAAAGAGGGTTATAGGTCTCTCCGGGATTGTTAACAACGGCTCGCGCCGCCGCCTGAGCCAGTTCATTAAAAGAGCCGACGATAAAATTATTGAATGTGTATTTAGGATTAAGGTTGGTCTCTTTATCAATATCAAAATCTTGAAATGATTGCGCCGATTGTCCTGGCGTTTCTTTTTTCCCGGAAGTTTTAATTAATCGTTCAGCCGATACGGCGGAAAAAGACGGGGTGGCGCCGATAATGAATTTTAATTCCTTAATATCGCCGGAGACATTTCTTAGCGCTCTTAAAATAAGTTTATTGTATTTGTTTTCCAGCCACTCTTTACTGAAGCCGTTGGGGACGCCGATTGTCGCCAGGCCGTCTTTATTTTTTAAAACAAAAGTATCGCGAAACCAGGTGATAAAGTTGGCTCGCGAGATATTCAGCTCAACCTCGCCGAGGGCGGCTTGCCAAAGTTGTTCGTTGGTCATGGTCTTTAATATAAAAAATAGCGTTGCCCCTCCTTCTGTTAGCGATTATATCATACAGTCAAATTTTTAAAAATACAAAGAAAACGATGATAAAAGAGTGTTTTTGTTGATAAGTTGGGGATTGGCGGTGGATAGTTAAATAACGGATAGTTATTAGCAAATAACGACTGGCAGAAGATAGCAATTTTTATTTTATTCTCCTTCGCCGAATACCCCGCAGTTTACTGCGGGGAGCTTTATTTTTTTCAGCAACCTATCCGCTATCGGCTAGTCGCTAATGGCTATTTTGAAATTGACTTTCAGAATATTAAATAGTATACTAAAAAAAGATTAATCATTAAATTATACTAATGAGCGTTACTTATCAGCCCAAAAAGAGAAAGAGGAAAAGGACTCATGGATTTTTAGTCCGTCAGAGAACTCATTATGGTCGGAGAGTGTTGGCTAAAAGGCGCCGCAAGCAGAGAAAGAGGCTATCCGTTTAAGTTATTGTATGTTGCCACGAGTCAACAGGTTAAATAAACAAAAGGACTTCGAAGCCGTTTTCAGCCGGGGTAAATTAAAACAGGACAGTTTTTTGCTTGTCAGGGGTTTGCCCAATACTTATGAATTTTCCCGTTTTGGCTTTATTGTCAGCACCCGCGTGTCAAAAAAAGCAGTGGCGCGTAATCGCCTCCGGCGGCAAATGAGCGAGATAATCAGGATTAATTTGAAAAGAATAAAAAAAGGTTTTGATATTGTTCTGGCGGCTAGGGCAAAATTGGTTGGCGTCAGCTATAAGGAGATGGAAGATGTTCTGCTGGGTCTATTGAAAAATATGAATATCTATGTTTAAGAAAGGAGCGATTTTTATAATTAATGCGTACCAACGATTTTTTTCTCCAGACCAGGGCATCTTGAGGCGGCACAAGCCGACTTGCCGCTTTTATCCGACTTGTTCAGAATATACCAAACAAGCCATAAATAAATACGGATTTTTAAAGGGATCATTTAAGGGCGTAAAAAGAATTAGTCGTTGCCATCCGTTTAATGCCGGGGGGTATGATCCCTTATTATAGAAGTAAATTTACGCAAATAAAATACTACGCGAAAATAACACTAATGTCACTGAAGTCAGACTTCGGGCTACCCATGAAGTCTGACTTCAGTGAACAGTGCGGATGAAATGAATTCTATCTCTCTTCTCTTTAATGAAGCGCTTTATCGCCCGTTATTCAACGGACTTATTTTTTTATATAATATTATTCCTTGGCATGATTTTGGCGTGGCGATAATTCTTTTGACGGTTATTATCCGCCTGATTCTTTATCCCTTAAACCAGAAAGCCATTAAATCGCAAAAAGCCCTGGGAGAACTTCAACCGCAAATAAAAGAAGTGCAGACAAAATATCCAACAGACAAGGTCAAGCAATCTCAAGCGATGATGGAGCTTTATAAAAAAAATAAGATTCATCCGGCCTCCGGATGTCTGCCTATTTTGATACAATTGCCGATTCTGATTGCGTTATATCAGGTTTTTTGGAATGGCTTAAATCCCGACAGCCTAACTGCCCTATATTCATTTGTCGCTCATCCGGCGCAAGTTAATCCGATGTTTTTTGGGCTGATAAGTCTGGCCAAATCTAATTATGCGTTGGCGATATTGGCGGGTATTTTCACTTTTTGGCAGTCAAAAATGATGGTGGCGGTTCAGCCAAATGCCGGCCAAGGAAGTGATTTTAGCGCGGCGATGAATAAGCAGATGGTTTACTTTATGCCGCTTTTTACCGTTTTTATCGCCTGGAAGCTGCCGGCGGGGCTGGCTCCTTATTGGGTAGTAACGACTTTGGCGGGAATCCTGCAACAATATTTGGTGATAAGAAAGCATGGAAAAACAACAAATAGTAATCGTTAATAATAAGAATAACCGACGAATCTACGAATAATGCGAATCAACCAACAAATATGCAAATAAATTCGTAAATTCGTAAATTCGTAAATTCGCAGATTCGCATAGATTAGCAAATTCGTAATAATATGGAACAAGAAAAATTATCAAAAATTAAAGAGATAACAGAAGGTCTTATTGAAAAAATGGGGCTGGACGGCCAGGCGACCGTTGTTGAGGGAGCCGATCTTGGAGCGGTTGTTCAGATTGCCAGCCAAGAAGCCGGTTATCTCATCGGTCGCAACGGCGACAACTTGAAGGCAATTCAGCAGTTGGTTCGCGCGTTGGTGAGCAAGCAAATTGTTGATGCTCCGCGCCTGACGCTGGATGTTAATAACTATCAGCAGGAGCGCCTGGATATGCTAAAAGATACGGCACTTGGCGCGGCGCGCCAGGTTGCTTCCTACGGAACGGTCCGCTCTCTGCCCCCCATGAACTCTTATGAGCGGCGCGTGGTGCATACGGCGCTGGCGGGAATACCGGGCATTAAAACGGAATCGGAAGGAGAGGGAGAGGAACGCAGAATAGTTATTAGACCGGCTTAATGATGTAACCGGACAAACAACGGGATAAATTCCTGTTGTTTATGTCGGTAAGATTTATGATTTATGATTCGTAAATCGTATTTCGTAAATCGTAAATTTTTCTGTCATGTTGGCAAAAAAAATCGCCGTTAATACCATAATTTCGGCCGGGGCGCGGGTAGCCGGCACTTTGCTGGCGCTTTTAACGATTGGGCTGATAACCCGGTATTTGACCAAAACCGAGTGGGGTGAATACTCTATTATTTTGACTTTTGGCGGAATTGGCGCGGTGCTGGCGGATATGGGCCTTTATCAGCTAATGGTCCGTGAAATATCAAAACCGGACAGCGACGAAGGGCGCGTTGCCCGCAACATTTTTACTTTAAGACTGATTAGCGGTTTTTTTATTTTTGCCGCGGCTTCTCTGGCAAGTCTGCTGTTTCCCTATTCGGGCCAGGCGCGTCTGGGAATTGCCGTTGGTATGATCGGTTTTTGGTTTTTGGCGAACAGCCAGGTTTTAATGGGTTTGTTCCAAAAATATTTGCAGATGGATAAAGTGGCCATGGCCGAGCTAATTGGTCGGGTTGTCCAATTATCTTTAACTTGGGTTTTGATCCAGTTGGGCTATAGCTTTTTGTTTTTGGTGTCGGCGTTGAGCATCAGCGGTTTAGCTAATTTTCTTTTGATCTTTTGGTGGGCGCGCAAATATTGTCGTTTGCGCCTGGAATTTGACTGGTCATATTGGAAAAATATTTTGTCTCAAAGCTATCCTTTAGCCATAGCCAGCGTTTTGGTAATGATCTATTTTTCATCGGATTCGCTGTTTCTATCCGCGCTTAAGCCCGCCGCGGATGTCGGCATATATCGGCTGTCATATAAAATACTGGAAAGTTTGATATTTTTTCCGGCGATGTTTGTGGGGCTTATTATGCCCTTGCTCTCAAATTCCGCTAAGTCCGATCCGGCTAAATTTAAAACCATTTTTCAACATGGTAGCGATATTTTAATGATTTTTGCTATTCCGTTAGTGTTGGGAACTTTTATTCTCTCCCCCGCTATCATCAATTTACTGGGCGGTGGCAAATACAGCGAATCAGCGCCGATATTTAATATCTTAATTGCCGCGGTCGGCATTATATTTTTTGGCACGCTTTTTTCTTATGTTTTAATAGCGCTGGAAAAACAAAAATCGCTTCTGTGGATTTCGGCTGTTGGCGCGGTTTTTAATGTCGTCGCGAATTTGATCTTTATCCCTCGCTACTCATATTACGCCGCGGCCGCGACCACCGTTTTGACCGAAACGCTCGTAGCAATTTTAATGGCCGCGGCCATTTACCGCTTTTTCCATTGGCTGCCGTCGTTTAAAATTGTCTTGAAATGTTTGCTGGCGTCGCTGGCCATGGTGGCGGTGCTCTGGCTTTTGTCCGGTTATAATCTTGGCATATTATTTGTTGTCGCTCTGGCTGTTTATTTTTCAGCGCTATATTTATTGCGTGGCTTCTCTAAAGCAGAAATTTTGGATCTTATTAAAAGAGAAGAAGGCAAATTATAATATATGAGTAAGCGGTTATTTTTTTTGATCGTAGTAATTGTTGCCGCGGGGCTGGGCGGCGGGGTGGTTTATGGTTTTTGGCCGACCGTTGGCGCGTTGGCTTTTTTATTTTATTTGGCTATTGCCTGGCGCTGGACGCTGGGGGTGTTTTATTTTTTAGTGGCATACTTGCCGTTTCAGGTAGCGTTAAATTTAACCCCTGACGTTGATTTGATGTCGGGTCGGATTTTGATCGTGGGGTTGTTTGGGGTTTGGGTGGCTAAAGAAATCTTATCCAGATCCCGAAACAAGTTCGGGATGACAAAATCCTGGATTCCCGCTTCCACGGGAATGACAGAAGAGAAGAGGGGCGCAAAAAGGGAGGAGAAGACTTCGGATTTTTGTGCCCTATCAAAAAATCATATTTTTGTCGCTTTGGCTTTATTTTTTATTTTATCCGCTGTTTCTATTCTCGGCGCACAGAATCAAATTTGGGGCCTGCGGAAATTGCTGGTTTTCGCTTCAATTTTTCCTTTGTTTTGGCATTTTTGGCTTGAATTCGGTAATGAATTTTTGGGCGGCGCGCGTTGTGCCGTTGTTTTCCGGCGCCAGTTTCGGGGGTCTGGTTGCGTCAAATCCCAGTTGGCTCGTAAATATCAACGGGCAAACAGTAATGCGCGCCATCGGGCTTTTCCCCGACCCGCACATACTGTCTTTTTATTTGGGGTTAACGCTCCCCCTTTCTTTGGCTTATCTGTTTTTTGAAAAAAAATTTTGCCTTCCTTTGTTTCTTGTTTCTTGTTTCTTGTTTCTTGTTCTACTACTCACTTTTTCCCGTGGCGGTTATTTGGGATTATTATTTAGTCTAGCAGTTTTTGTTTTTTTTGCTTGGCAACGTTTTGCTATTAAGGATAAAAAGTTTTTTGGCGCAACATTTTTATTGGCAGCGGCAATTTTATTATTAGTCGGCTGGCCAGTGGTCTCGCGCTTGATATCAAGTTTTGATATTCAAGAGGGTTCAAATATGGGGCGTTTGTCTATCTGGCAAGATTCTTGGCAAATAATCAAAAAAAATCCGGTTATCGGAGTTGGCTTAGGCAATTATCCTTTGGCCGTTAATTTTAATCAGAGCTATCGTAGCGCCGTGACGAGCCATAATTTGTATTTAGACATTTGGGCTGAAACCGGCGTCTTTACGCTTTTGGCTTGGCTGTTTATATTCATTACGGCGGCCGAAGCGGCGTATAAAAAAACGGGGCAATATCCGGTCGTGGCGCTTGGCGCTTTATCCGGCCTGGCTTACTTTTTTGCCCATTCATTTTTTGAGACGGCAATCTTTAATCCGACCGTGCTGGCGATGTTGATGGTGGTGCTGGGGTTGGCGGCGGCAGATTATGAGGGTTAGTCGCAGACATGTATACATTCCCCCTCTTTTTAAAGATGGGTTAGGGGGGATTTAAGACGAGCATTATTTATTCATCAAGAGTTTTAAATCCCTTCCCTCCTCCCTTTAAAAAGGGAGGAGTCGCTTCCGTAATTTCGTAAAAGTTTCGTATTTCGTAGCCCAAAAAGATGTTTTATAATTTGCATACAATTTGGCAATTGATTTTAACGGCTTTTGGCTTACTGTTTTTCGCCGGCGTTTCTTGGCGTCGGCCGCGCCTTGGCGCTTGGCTGGTTATTTTTTTGGCGCCGCTTTATTTATTAAAAATCGGCAATTGGCCGATGACAATCCTGGAGGCGTTGATATGGGTGTTTGTGGGGGTATGGGTGGTAAGAAGAATAAAAACCGGGAATAAATCCCTCCCAACATCCCTTTTCGAAAGGGAGGAACGAAGAAGCGGATTTTTTTGGCCGGTTGTGCTCATTTTGAGTGGCGTTATTATTTCAACCATTTTTTCGTCCGACCCAAAAATCGGTTTGGGTATTTTAAAATCATGGTTTCTGGCGCCGATAATTTTCGCTTTTGTGTTAGACGATGTTTTTGAAGGCAGTGGTTTTAAGGAAATTTTCTCGGCGCTATTTGCTTCGGCCGCGGCTGTCGCGGCTATAAGTTTTGTCTATTTGATCTTTGGCCGGCTGACCTTTGACGGGCGGCTCGCCGCCTTTTATCTTTCTCCGAACCACTTGGCCATGTGGCTGTCGCCCGGCATAGTTGCCGGAATGGGTTTATGGTTTTGTGCAAAAAATAATTGGCAAAAATTTTTCTTGTTTCTTGTTTCTTGTTTCTTGTTTCTTGTTTTGTATTTTACCTATTCCTACGGCGCCTGGATTGGTTTGGTAGTAGCGGTAATTTTTATTTTATTTTATCTGTGGCGGCTAAAATTGATAAATCAGCGGCATTTGTTTCATGTTTCATGTTTCATGTTTTTTGTTTTTGCCCTCGTCTTTTTTTTACAATTATATGGCAGTTATGGCGAGAAATTGATGAGCCTGCTCTCCTCCCCCCGTTCCTCCTGGCAGTCGCGCCTAATGGTTTGGCAAGCGGCCATAAAAATTTTAAAAAACCACTGGCTGATCGGTATCGGCCCGGGACTTTTTCAGCCATATTATTTGGATTATCAAAAGTATTTCCCGCCGTATCTGGAATGGGCCGTGCCCCAGCCCCATAATTTATTTTTGGCGTGGTGGCTCCAGGCGGGGCTTTTGGGACTAATTGGATTTTTGTGGCTGGTGATAAAATTTTTTAAACAAACAGCGTCTATTGTAAGACATCATCTCTTCCCAACCCTATCCTCAACCGAGGAGAGGGGGCAAAACGAACTCACCACCCCCACCGTCTCCCCCTCCCGAGTACGGGAGGGGGAGAGTAAGAAGGGGTGGGTGTTTGCAATAAAACAGCCATTGACGATTTTTTCAATGGCTGTGATAATATATTTTTTAGTTCACGGCTTGGTTGATGCTACTTTCTGGAAAAACGACTTGGCGCTGATTTTTTGGGTTATTGTTTTAAGCTCTTGATGAATCCCTCGCTGAAGTCAGACTTCGGGTTGCCCTTGAAGTCTGACTTCAGCGAGGGCCGGCGCGGAGCACAATCATTGCGTTTTTAAGCTGTAAAGCAAGCCATCTCGCTTATTGATGAAAAATAAATAATCTTCTTTGGGAGACAGGAAAAGTTCTTGAGCGTCATAGCTAACCTGGTCGGACGAGCCCAGGATTTTTGTTTTATCGCCCGTTTCCAGATTAATTTTATAAAAATCATCGGATAAGATAACCAGTCCTTTGTAATAATCGTCCGGCCAGATGGCATTGGCGGAGAGCTCTTGCGGCAGAGCGCAAAAAATCGTGCGGTCGTCTTTGCTCCAGGCGCACTTATCGGCGATGCCGGCTAATTTCAAGTCTTTAGAGTTGGCGCCGGTTTCATCGGACAGGGTTAATTTAGGATTCCGGCCGCGGTCATCGGTTGAAGAATAAAGAATTTTATCGGCTTTGGGCGACCATTTAATACTTAACCCGTAAATGTCGCTTAGTATTTTATTAAAGTCCCCGGTGGCCGAATTTATGGCGTAAAGTATGCCCTGGGCCAGGCCGCTGGGCGGTTGGCGCAGAGAAATTTTTTCCTTGCTGGGCCACTCAACTATCAAATTATCCAGGCGGGTTTTAAAGATGTTTTTATAATTTGTGCCGTCCGGATTTGCCGTGCTGATATTGTTTTGGCCGTTTACCGGATCAATAAATTCATAGGCGATTTTTTTGCTATCCGGAGACCAGGCGACAAAACCTACTTTTTCGCCAAGCAGGGCGGACTGGTTATTGGTGTAGTCGTAAAAATATTTTTTAATTTTATCGTTATCAGAAAAAATGCCGATAACCTTTCCTGCGTCCGGCGACCAAACGGCTTTTATCAGGCCGTTTAACGTCGCGGCCGAGATTTTTTTAAGATTGGCGCCCAGAAAATCAGATTCCCAGATATGGCCGTTTGCCCGGGCGTAATATTTGACGGTTTGGCCGTCTTCGCCGATAGTTGGCGATAAAACCGCTTCCTTGCTGATAGGTTTTATTTTTAGAGCCGTTTGATTTTGGCCGGTTTGTCCCGTAGTTCCGCCCGGCAGAGAACCGGCGCTGCCGGTTCCGGCATTCTGGCCGGGCGAAGCGCTTGGCAAAGCGCCGCCGCTTCCCGTTTCCGCGCCCGGGGAAGTAGGCCTGAAAAAATAATTATAGACCAAAAGCGAACCCAGCGACAGGACCAACAATACGGAAACAATAATTAAAGCTTTTTTGGCGTTCATATTTTTGTACCACGGATAATCGCTGATTTATGCCGCGGATAGCGCGGATTTATAGCGGATTTACGCGGAGTGTTAAGAGGGGTTTATTGATTATTCTTTTCTAATTTTAATACGACTGTGCATTTGTCAGCATTTACTTGTATGCCGATTAATGTTTGGTTTTTTGTCTGGCTTAATTCGGAGGCGAGGTGGTTTGGCCCTTGCCATAATCAACGCCAGCTTGCTCTTTTGGCGGCGCCGCGACATTGCCGATGGGCGGAACGCGTGGCGATAAATTCGTCAGACTTGGATCAATCGTATAAAGCAATAAATACGAACCCAGCAACAGCCCCACCCCCATCAGCGCGCCAACAATTAGATTTCTCGCGTCCGTAACATTTCCAACGGAAGAGCCGGCCAGCATATATTTTATACCCCCGACCGCCACCGCGCCCACCGCCAGAAACCCGGCCAGGGACAAGCCGAAGATAAAAAGATAACGGACATATTCGCCCGGGTCGGAAACGGAAGCGGGGAGGCCGGGCAAAGAAACCTCAACATTATAAGCGCCTTGCGAAACATTTGTTCCAAAAAGTAAAAATAAGCAGAGAGAAGCCGGCAGGATAATGAATAAATTTTTATGATTTAAAATAAATTTCATTGATTATAAATTTCATTGATTATTTTAGACAGGTTCTTAGGCGCAATTTGCTTTAACGCTGTAGTGAATGTGGTCGGTGTGGTCGGCGCAGCTTTTGCTTTTTGAAGCATCTTGTCCCCCGCCGGCCCGGCAATATTGGGGCCAGCCGGCGTAGAAAAGCTGGTCAACGCATTTATCTTGGCTTAATGTTTGCAGAACTTGTTGTTTTTGAGAGTCGTTTAAATTGGATATTCTGATATCGGCTGCCCGTCCCGCGCAATGAGCCGAGGTGCCGCAAGCCGCGCCCGCCACGCAACTATCCTGCGAGGAACAGCCATGACTTCCGGTTGTTTCTGTTAAGCCGGAATCCGGCGGGCTGGGCGGTTCCGGGACATTGATTACATCAAGTTGCCTGGGCGACAAATTTACCAAATTCGGATCAATCGTATAAAGCAATAAATACGAGCCCAGCAACAGCCCCACCCCCATCAGCGCGCCAACAATTAGATTTCTCGCGTCCGTAACATTTCCAACGGAAGAGCCGGCCAGTATATACTTTATTCCCCCGACCGCCACCGCGCCTACCGCCAGAAACCCGGCCAGGGACAAGCCGAAGATAAAAAGATAACGGACATATTCGCCCGGGTCGGAAACGGAAGCGGGGAGACCGGGCAGTTTTACTTCAAGTTCATATGCCAGGGCGGGCGGAGCGGTAAATAAAAGATAGGTTGTCAGGCTCCCTAAAAAAAGGATTTTTAATTTTAAAAGAGTTTTTGGCAAGAAAGATTTACTTAATTTCAATGCTTAAATTGGCCGTAGATTGTTGCAGCTGGTCGGCTACATTTTGCACGGATAAGGACAAATTTTTAAAAATTGAGGTCGATAAATTCCCGGAGGGAATTTTTATCGTCAATTGATCTGGATTTTTTCCGTCCGGCGAAGTCAGGGCTTGCCCGTCTAATGTCCAGTTGAAAATTAAATCAGATATTTTTTGGGCGTTGAAAAATAATGGTTCGGCGATAAAAGTCAGGTTTTGGCCGGTTCCGGCCGCCAGAGAATCTTTCACGGAGTAATTGTTGCCGATAGTTTTAAATAAAACTTGGGGATTAACGATTTTTACGGATAAAGAGCCGCGCCAAAGAACATTTTCTTCGCTGTCCAGAATTTGCGATTCAATCTCATGACTGTCCCCGCCCCACTTGGTGACCTTAAATTCAAATGATGATTTTCCCCTGCCTTGCGCCCAACCCATAATGTCGCCATCCAGCAGCCAGCGATAATAAAGCGCGTCGGGATTTTGCGGCAATTTTTTTGTCGGTATGGCGGAGACCTTAATGGCGCTGCCGCGCGAAGGCAGGGCTTTGCCCTCATAATTTTGCGGCACATAAGAGTTGCTGGACCAAGCCAAAAGCCAGTCGCCGGCCGCGGCGCGAGTGCTTGGCGCGCCCGGCGCAAGATAAAATCCTGCGCCAAGAAGCAAGGCGATTATAATAATTAAAGTAAAACGATGAGGCATTTTCATACTTGTTGATTTTTAAACATTTTATTAGCCGCGGCTAAAGTCAGCCGAAGCATAAAGAGAATCAAAAAACTTGAGCCGCCGCTTTCTTTTTGATATAAGCGTAAACTACGACGCCGATGTTGCTGGGCAGAATTCCCGCGGAACCAGCATCAATTATTTTGGCAACAATGAAAGAAAGTATCGGGTCGGTTTTCGGGCTATAGCTTTTTTGCCACAGGCCGATAATCAATCCGGCTAAAAGTTCAGAAACGATATTTATTATTGGAATTATGCCGATCAGATCAAATAAAGCGGCCAAAGCAAACATGCCAAAAGGAAACGAGGACGGCTCTGGCGGGGCGATGGGCCTGGCGGTTGTTTTTTTATCGGAATTATTTTCTTTTGGCATAGCATCTTACGAATCTACTAATAATGCGAATTTGCGAATTCACGAATCTACAAATTTATTTATTCGCATATTTGCAGTTTCGCATTATTCGTAGATTCGTATTGTTTATTGTTCCGCCAATTCTTCCTTGGCCTTCGCTATTTCTAAGAGCTGCCGGGGGTCTGAAGTGATGATCTGGTCTTCGGTGTAAGAAGCCACAACCTTAATAGCCGCGTGTTGCAATCCGGCAAAAAATATACCCTCTCCGACGCTGCATTCAAGCAGAAGATATTTTTCTTGTTCCGTTAAATTGAAAGTTTTTTGAATAATGTCTATGGTGGCCGGCGATTGGCGCAGGAGGATCTGCAAGGATGAATTAGTAACGATGGGTTTGCCGTAGGGCGAGCTCATGAAATCAGCAACGTCTTGGGTGATGGTTGTCAGCCCCAGATAATATTTGCGGCAACGTTTGGCAATGCCAAACAGGAAAGACGCCGCGTCGTCATGGCGCATCATCACCCAGGCTTCGTCCACCACCAAGATACGGCGTTTGAGTTCGGAGCGGATAATGTTCCAAATGTAATGCAAAACAATGTACATGGCGATCGGCCGCAGCTCTTCTTCCAGATCGCGGATAGAAAAAGTAACGAGTTTGTTTTTTAGCTCAACATTGGTTTGTTGGTTAAACAGGCCCGAATAGGAGCCGGTGGTGAATCGCTCCAGGCGCGAGGCCAGGGAAGCGCCGCCCTCCATATTTTTTAAAATGGCGTGGAGGTCTGAAAGCTGGGGCGGAGTTATTTTGGAAAAATCGGACTGAACGGTAATGTCGCGCGAAGCGTAGGTTTCGCTAATGGCCCGGTCAATAATGGCGTCTTCTTCGGGCGAGAGTCCGCCAAGCATAATGCGAAGCAATCCCACCAAGTTAATTATGGTTGAGCGCAAGACATCGCCCGGCTGTTCGTCTTTCGGCGGGACCGGCAGGTCAAAAGGATTTAAGCGGTGCGGAGAGTTTAAAGAAATTTTGATGAAAGAGCCGCCGACCGTTTCGGTCAGATATTGGTATTCATTTTCCGGATCAATGATAATGACTTCCGTTCCCATCATCATTGAACGGAGAACTTCAAGTTTAACGGTGTAGCTTTTACCCGAGCCGGACTTGGCAAAGACCACGGAATTGGCGTTTTCCAGGCTGAAGCGGTCAAAAATTATTAAAGAATTATTATGGCGATTGATGCCGTAAAGCACGCCTTTGTTGTCTGATAAATTTACCGAAACAAAAGGGAAGGCGCTGGAAACCGGGCCCGTATTCATGGAAGTGTGAATTTGCAATTCATCCTTAAACATCGGCAGAGAAGAGTTAAAGCCCTGCTCTTGCTGGAAAGACGCCGGTTTAATATAGACCATCCGGCCTTCAAGGAGCGAGCGAATTTCATTCTCTATGTCATCAAGTTCTTTGGCGCTATCGCCGAAGATAGTCAGATAAAGCCCAAATTTGAAAAATTTTTCATTGCCCTGCAATAAATTATCGCGCAGAGCCTCAATATCGTTTAAGGCCGTTTCCAGCATGGGGTCGCGGACCAGGCCTTTTTCTTGGCGCTCTGAAATTTGCGCCTGCACCTGCACTACTTTTTTCTTCAGCTGGTTCATTATCCAGGGCGTTTCTATCGGATGCACGAACATGGAGACATTAAATTCTTTATCTATAGACATAATTGGCGAGAACCAGCTGGTGGCGAGGTATCTTGGGTAGGTGAAAACAAAAAGCGAGCGGCTGAACTTATCGCCAATCTGCAACAAATTAGATTCAATCTTGATGCCGGCCGGCGAGATTAAATCTTTTAATGACGGGCCGGCGCTGGCCGCCGTAACGCTAAAAGGCACGGTGGAAGTCGCCGGATTATTGGCCGGTTCGGTGTTTTTTGGCGTGGTCTTCTTTTTTAAGAAGTCTAACATTGGTCAACGATTTACGACTTACGATTTAAGAATAAATTCGTAATTCATAAATCTTAAATCGTAAATCATTCCTTGGGCGCTACCGTCGGCACACTTTTCGTTCCCATATTATATAACCGGTAAAAAAGCTGGGTTATCTCTTCGCTGTTTAAGGGCGCCGATTTTATGCCCATGCCGGCGAGTCCCCCGGCCACGTATTCCAGGCGCTGCCAAAGCTGGGTTTTTAATTCATCAAAACTTTTAATTTCTTCATTGCCGGTTTTTTGAAATAGACCCAATTTTTCCGCGATCCCCGATTCTTTTTTTTCTACTTTGGGCAGGGGGACAATGACGTAGAAAGACTGATCCATAATGTTGCCAACTTGCACGAGATTTTTGATGAAATCAAGATATTCGGCGATTTGTATGCGCAGCAGTTCGTTGGTTTGTTCTTTTCTTTTTTGTTCAATGGAGGCCAGATATTCGTCAATATTTAAATGGCGGGAAACCATCAAAATCTGCACCGGAAAATCAAGCGAATTTAAAAATCCCTGGTATTTAAAAATCAGCGCATCTTGCTCTTCAGTTGATTTCAAGGAAAAATTCACCGAAGAGGCGATTAAAATCCCGCGCAAATCCCCGCCGGGCATAATGATAACGCCGTCTCTAATGTCTTCTATAGTAATTTTTTGTTGGACCGGAGGAGCGGGCATGATTTTACGAATCTACAAATAATGCGAATCTGCGAATTCACGAATCTACAAATTTATTCATTCGCATATTTGTAGTTTCGCATTATTCGTAGATTCGTTGGTCATTCTTTGGTCTCTGAATTAATTATTCTGCGTGGCCGAACGGCTGCTTCTCTAAAATTTACAATTATTCCCAGCTTTTTATCCGAAGCCTTGAGATATCTTTTCATCTGGTTGTAATCTTCTCGGGTGATAAAATTCTTAGCTTTTATGTCCAATAAAATCAAATTGTTTATAATAAAATCTACTTTATTTGTATTTTTATTCGGTACATCTTTTAAGGGCAGCGCGCTTTCTCTCTCGTATAGAATTTTAGTTTGCTTTAGAAGGTTTTCAATTATGTCTCCATATTGTTTTTCTCGGCAAAATCTTCCTAATTGATTTTGAGCTTCGTATAGAATACCATTTAACTTATAAGATAATTCAGCATAAATTATTTTTGAATTTTCTATTCGCATATTTGCAGATTGGCATTATCCGTAGATTCGTTAATTTTTCTTCCAAATATAAAATCTCGGTTTTGTCCAGTAATTGAACCAGGCCATGAAAACCTTGGGGAGGGAACGGCCGCCAACTTTAATAAAAATAGCGGCTATGATAATTAGCATCATCGGTACGCTGATCAGGAGCACGAACCAAAGCTGGAACGCCCACCACAGCAAGGCGAAAATTAGCCCGCTGGCGATCAGCAGAAAAAATTGCTTGAGCGTAAGCGGTCCAAGGATTGTATCTTCAATGTCAACAAATTGGGGAACGTTGAAACGCAAGGGGTGCGGATTTATGATTTAAGATTTATGATTTAAGAATCTCTTCGTAAATCGTATCTCGTAAATCGTAAATCGTTATTATTGCAAGTCTTTCAAATCAATAATATTTCCGCTTAATCTCGGCGCGGTCTTTGGCGGCGTTGGCTTCAGCGGGCCGGACAGATCTTTCTCGGAAATGGGTTCGCGGTAATTTCCGTTTGGTGCAGCTCCGTAAAGCTCGCTTCGTTCGCCACGCGGCTCGGCCGGTATGGTTTGCGGCGCCCGTTTCTGAGACATAGGTGCATTGAAATTTGAACCTGTTAATTTATCCAATAAAATCGTTTGGTCCTGGCTGTTGACGGGCAAAGGCAGATCGTCATCGTAGGCTTTCAGAATTTCAGCCAGCAAGTTCCGTTCCTTGTCCGCGAGCGTTCGGGTATTTAGACTGTTGAATAAATAATTGCTACGCTCCAGGGATTCATGATGTCCCGCCCCTTTCATTTTAACATAATCCACGAGCCAGTTTTTAATTGTGGGCCGGACCGGCTGGTCAAAATCGGCAATTTTTATCGGCGCAGTGGTCAAGGTCTGATTTAACGCCTCTTTATTTTCTTGCGCGATCTGCCGAAGGGTTTTTTGGGTGACGGTCGTTGCTGCTGGCGTTTGGGCGATTGGCGTTGATGAGGGAGCGATGATGGTTGAAGAAGCTTTTGTTGTCGGCGCGGCCTCGTAAAGCTCGCTTCGTTCGCCACGGGGCGCGGTTAGGGCCGGAGCGACTTTGGGCGCTGCCGGCTTTTGTTCCGCGCCGGTACTTTCGGCCAGGTTTTGGTATTTGTCAATTAAAGCCAGAGAAATGGGTTTCAGGTTATCATAGAGTTGTAATATCTGCCGCAAAACATTTTTTTCCAACGGCGTTAAAAGCGCCACATTTGGGTTATGGCTTAAGTATTGTTCTTGCTCCATAGTGGTTTGTTTTTCCGGTCCAAAATACCGGTCATAGTCAGACAGCCAGTATTTGACCATTGGCGCGGTTGGTTCAGAATCTTCTTTTAAAACGATTGGTTGGGAACCGAGTCGTTGCTTGTTTTGTTTCAAAGCTTCAATCATGCGGTTGGTTTCGGTTTCAAAGGCGGTCTCGGGCAACAGATACATCCGGCCGGTCAGGCGATCGTTAATGTCAATTCGGCCGTTTAAGGCGTCAAGTAAGTGGAATTGGAACAGTTTAAGTAAATTATTTTCATCCAGCGTCACCAGCGCGACGAATTTTAATATTACTGTCATTTGCTCATATTTTTTATAAAGTTCAAGATGGGTTGCTTGAGGGATAGCGGCAAGTTTTTTTTCCAAAAGGTCGGCCAAGCGTCGCGATTCGGGAATTAACAGATGTTCAAGACACTCCAAATAAAGCCCTTGAATTTTGGCGTAGGTTCCCGGCATTGTTAAGTCATTGGCAATGAGTTCGTTGAACGTGGTCATAAATTAAGATTTTTCTTTTTCTGGTTCTGGTTCTGGCGATTTTTGTTTTTGCGCCAGTGCTTTGGCAGCTTCTTTGACTAATTCATCGTATTTTGGTTTTAGTTTGGCATCCAGGGTGCGCTCCATGGCTTGCCGTGTTTCTTTGGAAACAATTTTGGACAACATTCTTCCCTGGGCGCGGTTCACCTGACCGTAATGCAGGCCAGTCATATTTTCAAGATAAACTTTCCCGTTGCCCGTCAGGCCCGTAACTTTTATTTCTATTTCACCTTTATGATTAATCGTGGGCGTGGACTGGAAGAAACTGTCAGGATGGGCGCTGGTCCAGAATTTTTGCGGTTCCCATTCATTGAATTTACCCTGCGCTATGCCTTTTCTTTCGTCTTCGGTAGTGGCTTTTATCCGGTTTTTTTCGGAATCCCATTTGTAGGTGCCGGCGACAGAAAGGTTGCCGTTAGCGGTCATTCCCATTTGGACGTCATTGCCGATGCGATTGGCCTGGTGGTCGAATTCTTTGGCCATTAAATCTTGGAATTTTTCCGGGTCCAGTTTGTATTTTTCTTCAATGGCGGTAATGCCTGTTTGTTCCTTTTCGGCCTGAATATTCTTTCTCGTTATGCCTTGTTGTTCAAGAGATTCTTGGGCTACGCGAATTTCATTTCCCGCCATTAGATAACCGGGTCGGCCCACTTTGCCCTCTCGGTACTTTTGTTCAAGTTCTTCTTTGCGTTGCTCCAAAGACCCTATTTGTTTTTCCTGACCGTCTAATGCCTGCGCCTTGTTTTTCAGCTCGGGCCGGGCATTCATTTCTTTGGTGAACATTTCCTGGAAAAGCGTATTGATGCTGTTGGTTGAACCCAAGGAACGGATTAAGGCCTCTTTTTCTAACGGGTCGGTGGCGGAAAGATAGGCGCTGGCGCGCTGGTTTTCGTCGGGCATTCCTCTGTTAATTTCGCCTATGCGGGCGCCCACAACTTTATCGCGTTCCATGGTTTGATAAAAATCTGGCGGCATCTTTCCTGCGAGCATGCTTTTTAGCCCTTTTATTGACAAGACATCCTGCATGGCGCCGCTTGGTTCAGAAAAAGCTTTTTGATCGGCTCGGGTTTTTCTGGCCGCATTAGCTCTTCTCCAAACATCGGGAGACGCCAGCGGCGCTAAAACCCGTTTGGGCGCGCCAAGAACCCGCATGCCCTTGTCCCAGCCCCGCGCTAAAACATCTTTGCCATAATTTTTCATTGACGTTCCCCGCTTGATAACCTCGTTGGCGCCTTCCAGGCCGGCGCGCTGAGCGGATTTTATGCCGTAGACTAAAATAACGATGATAACGATGTATTGCAGCATTGGACCGATGCCGTCGGCCAGGAAGCTGTTGGTGGGAAAGATATCACGGACAGTGTCGCCGGTCGCCGTGCTGGCCGTTACCGCCATCCTGCCTTTAATTCCTCCGCCGGCTGTCGCCGTTAAAACCGCCAGGTAGATATAAAAAGCGTAAATGGGCCCAAAAAAAGTCGTTTCAAAAAATTGATTCCACCACTTGGTTGAAACTCCTCCCAGTCCCGACACGCCGGGCGCGATCATTGCCACCCAGGCGATGGGCGCGGTGATCAGTAAAAGCCAGAGCTTGACCATTCGGATCAGCATAAAAATCGCGCCGGCCGCCAGCGCGAACGCGGCGACTAAAATAATTACAATGCCGAAGACCAGGCTCGTAAAAATTGACAGGAGGCTGGGCGCGCCGCCGCCAAACGCCGCCTGTATTTTATCCGCTTCGGTTAAACCCGTGGGCGTTTTAAAAACATTGGCCATGCTTAAGCCGTTGGCTAATTGGGCGCTAATATCTCCGCTTGGGCCGCCGGCCTTGTCAATAAAATAACGGGTTAAGATCTGGGCGGCGTCTATGATCAGGCCGCAAAACATTAAGCTAAAATTGATCAGCAAAGCAACGGCAATCAATCTTGGCAGAACGGTTTTGATGGGAAATTTATTGATTTGCAAAATCGTGTCAAAGGACATTATCAGCAAGATTAAAGCGATCACCATATTGGCGAGTCCCCGCGTTATGGTCCAGCCCGTTGTGACTACGCCGACCTTAGTAAAGCCGACTTTATCTTCTATGTCAAAAACCGCTTTTAACAAAAAAGCCGCCAGCGTGACCAATTTGCTGAAAAGAGTTAAAATTCCGTAGGCGATCCAGGCGAGCATATTCATCACAAATTCGCCGGGCTTGGTAATGGCGTCTAAGAATCCCGCTTTTGCGCTTGGTGTAGCTGCCACCAAAACAAAACCTAAAACTAAAAAAACCGTGAGCAGAATGACAATGATTTTTTTGTTTTTGATTAAGGTTGGCATATTATTTCCCTCCTTTTGTAAAACGCCGCTCTTCTTTTTCCTCTTTTTGCTTGCCCCGCCTCAATTCCAACCATAGACTCAATATTCCGACATCATAGAGCGAAGCGGCTTCGCCTGTCTTTGATGGAATACCAGGTATGCGGATAGAATTGAGGCGGGGTGAAGAGAGGCGGGGTGGATTTAAGCGGGCTCGCTTCAACCGCTGTTCCTCACTAAATCCCCCTTAGTCCCCCTTTGCAAAAGGGGGAGATGACTATTTTATAATTTAAAACGCGGGAATGTAAATGTTACCAGTTCCAGTTGTATTGGCTGGCGAGACAGGTGTTGTAGCTTGTTTGAGCCGATGCCTGCTGTGTTTGGGCCGCGCAAAGAGCGCCTTGATAAGAACCGGCATCGGTAAATTCGCAGTCGCTTGAGTATCCCCGCTTGGTTTGGGCCTCGCTGACTTTCTGGGCTGTGGCGCTGGAAAGTTGCATTATCGCGTCCAATTGCGCGCTTAAATCATTTGAAGAATTGCCGGTGAGCGCTTTAGTTGAAATCAGAGCTTTGTTTTTAGCCGCGTCCATAATAGCCTGAGCCGAAGCGACGGCTTGAGTTGAAATGGCGGTCGTTTGAGCTCCGGAATTATTATTGGCCGCGTCGTAGGCAGTTTGATAAGCCTCGGTGGCGGTTTGATAAGCGGCCATATCAGTAATGGCCGGGTCAATTTTAGTCAGCTGGCTTTGCAGAGAGGCGATATCTTGTTGTGTTTGATTCAGGGCAGTTTGATAAGTTAATGAGGAGTTGATAATGGCCGAATTGGTTGAAGAATAAGTTATTGACGTGCAGCCCGCGCCGGAAATTAGGTCGTATTTTTTTATGGTTGTTTGCTGGAGGGCGCCAGAACCCAGACCCGAAATGGAAAAGGGCGTAGTTGTTATGGTGGTGGTTTCGCAGGGACAAGTTGTGGCGCAGTTGCCTTGAGTTGAGCTCGTTTGAGAATTTATTGAAGCGCCGTTTGGCAAAGTGCAGTCCAGGCTCACTATTTGTTGCAATGTCTGGACGGTATTTTCTTGAACGGTTTTAACCTGGTTTAAAATATTCAAATTGGTCAGGTATTCTTTTAGGACCGAGTTCATATTATCTTTTAAGAGGTTTTCTTGCTGGATTATTGTCGGAACCGTCGCGCCGCTTTTGGCCGCGTTAACAACGGCTGTCGCGTTCGCGGAAACATAGGCCGCCGTCGTGATGCCGGGACCCGAGGCGTTGGCGCTGCCGGTTCCTTTGAGCGCGAGTATCCCTTCTTTGATAGTGCGGTTGATTACCGCGTCAATAATCGCGCCGGCGTATTCGGAGAATTCTTCGGCGGAAATCAACATTTGCATATCTTTGCCTACGGCCTGTTGGAGCGAGTCGCCCACCACCCGGCCCGGGGTTCTGGTTGACCATTTGGTGCATTGATAACCCTCGGGGATGTCGCTTTCTTTGTAGCCGTTATATGACTCCATAGTTTGGCTGTCTTTCGTGGTGGCGTTAAACATCGCGACGCAGACTTTGTCACCCAAAAATCCGGCGGCCGAGCCAGCTTCATTTTTAGATGCTTCTTGGGCCTTGGCTATTAAGTCGTATCTTTCATCCAGCGCTAGTAAATCCGCGCCAAAGATATTGTTTTGGGGTTCAGCCACTGTAATCCACCCTTTCCAGCCGCCATTGGAAAAATCGCTGAAGAAATCATCAATATTGTTGGTTATGTCGGATAGGGTGCAAGTCGCCGATTCGTCAAAAGTCGGAGGTTTAGCCAGGGCGATTTGGAGTTTGACAGCGAACGGGCCGCACAAAAATCCCGCGCCAAGATTTTGCGAGATAAAATTGCCGGCGGCTTTGTCCGCCGCGGTTTCTAAAAAACCCTTCCAGTCGGTAACAAATCTCGGTTTTCCTCCGCCCTGGATCCATTTGACGATATCGTTGACCAGCATATTGAGCAGCATATTGCGCAAACGGTCCCAGGCTATGTCTAATATTTCTTTGACAATGCTATTTTGCTTATCCCAAAGATCAACGCCGGCTGAAATCCAGCTGGCCGCGGCGTGATAAGCGGCTTGCGCTTTTTGCCAAACCCATTGGGCGGCTTCTTTAACATATTTTGCGGCATCCTGGGCAATTTTTTTTATGTCTGTTACCGGTATCGCTTGGGCGGTTTTGTGAGGCAATAAAATTCCGCCGATCACCAAATTGGCGATCAAAACAATCAGCATCGTTGTGGCGAAAGATTTTTGATTGAGAAAGTTTTTTTGAATAACCGTAAGCATAAAGTATTTTCACTCCTCTTTTTAGAAGGAGGTTGGGATGGATTTAAAAAAATGTAAAATTCAAATCTCAAAGTGCAAGATGACAGTTTAAAATTTAAAATTCATAACTCCCGCTAACCCCCTTTTCTTTAATTGAAGAAAGGGTTGGGTGAATTAAATTTTAGATTTTGCATTGTCCTGATTCGTCCGTTCGGACGAACGGATTAGAATCATTTGGCATTTTGATTTTTGCATTTTTAATTTTTATTATCATTGGTGCGCGTCAATAAATTGTCCCAATTTTTGCATCCAATTGCCAAACTGCGTTGATAGTTCCTGATATTTTTGGAGCGCCAAATTTGTTTTTAGCGGGTCGTCGCCGGAGTTTTTAATCGCTTCATAAATTCTTATTATGCTGGAAAAAATATTTAATTGTTCTTTATGCAAATTAACCAAATCATCGGGGACGGTTATTTCTTGCAGTTTCCGGTAAGCGATTTGATAGTCTTTCAGATAAAGGTCCAGTTTGGAAAAATCGTTATTGTTTATCGCGCTTAAAAACATAGAGGCTTCTGTTTCTTCGTCTGAACTGTCTGTTATTGGAATGGCGTTAGCGGCGGCTTTGGCGTAATTTTGGATAGAAGTTGCGCTGTTGTCGGGCGTAGTTTTTATCCGGATAGCATCAATGGTCTCCGGCGCGAAAAGCTGGTCGCCGGCGCTCATCAGTTGCGCCACGCTTTGCTGAATGGCCGGATATTTTGCCAGTTCGTCAGCGGATAAAATTTGCCCCTGCTGATTGAAAGAATCAATTTTGCCGCTGACAATTTGCTGGGCGAGGGCCGAGCTTAAGGCTTTAGTCAAATTGGCCGGCAGAGGCCGGGGGCTTTTTGCCATTGTGCCGGGCAATTCGTCTCCCGGCGCTTTTATTGTCGGGTCGTAGCCCGAAGCCACTTCTTCGCCGTCCAAATAGCCATCCCCGTCCGTGTCCGGTTTGCAGGGGTCGGATTTATAGACCTGAATTTCCTGCCAATCTTTTAAGCCGTCGTTGTCAGAATCTTTGTTGGGGTCGCTGGCGTTAGGTTCGCAAGTTTCGGTAACAATCGGCGCGCCTTTTAAAATATCGTCTATCTGGCCAGCCGAGACTTTACCGCTTTTTAGAACGAGATAGCCGCCTAAAAATACGCCCGTCAGCAATATCAAAACCGCCACGAGCAAACTTAATTTTCGCGAGTAATTTTTAGTCGGTTGCATTTAAGTAAATTATAGCTTATTTTAGCGCTGTCAACAATGAAAAAATTAGTGTATTTGTCCACAGGGAAGAGAGATTTGTTTAATCATACAACGGCGATTGATGTTGTTGACAAATTAAGCAAAAATTTTGAAAAATCTCGCTCGCCGACAGTTTTAAATTAATTTTCAACATTACATTATTGTTGCTATAGCAACAATAATGTAATGTTAGCAATTAAGGTTTTTTGTCGGATGTCTGATAAAAAAATAATTTAGTCAATTTTATCCAATCTTTCACGCTCAAGGTTTCGGCGCGTTGCTCTGGCGCCAGGCCCGCGGTTTGCAAAATAGCGGCGATTTGATCGCGCGGGATTGCCAATCCCGAGCTTAGATTATTCAGTAATTGTTTGCGAGGGTGGGAAAAACCGGCGCGGAGAACGCGAAAGAAATTTTCAGTATTTATTTTGTCATTCTGAGGCCCCGCATCAGAGTGCGGGGTAAACTCCACCGAAGAATCTTGCACGAATGTGCGATTCGCATTCGCGGGAGATCCTTCCCCCGCCACTGCGGGGTCAGGATGACCCCACTGGCGCGGCGTGATTTTAATTATTGCTGAATCAACTTCGGGCTTTGGCCAGAAAGAATTTTTGGAGACAGTGGCGATAATTTTTACTTCGGCATAAAACTGCACCGAGAGGGCTAAAAGAGACATGTATGGGGGTTTAGAACAAATGCGCCTGGCTACTTCTTTTTGAATCATTAAAATTATGTCCGTTGGCGGGTTGGCGGATTCCAATAATAATCGGATAAGATGCGAAGTTAAATAATACGGAATGTTGGCGACGACTTTGTAGGGATGATTTAACCCCCCAACCCCCCTTTGCGTAAGGGGGGTGGAAGGAGATAATTTTTGCGCAAGGGGGGTAGATTCTTGTCCCCCTTGTAAAGGGGGATTTAGGGGGTTAGAATTTTTTTTGTTTGAAAATTGAAAATTGTCGTCCTGCGGACGACCACCCGAAGGGTGGAAAATTGAAAATTTTAGAATATCCCCTTCAACAATTTCTACGTTTTCAACTTTTTCCTCGGCTAATTGCTCCTTTAATTTCTGAGCTGATTTCCTGTCTTTTTCCACCATCATCTTAATCCAGCGGTAGGTCTTCTCCATGCCTGCCACTAAGGGCGCAGACGGTTTCCAGCCCAGCTTCTCTTCAAGTAAGCGGTTATCTGAGTTTCGCCCGCGAACGCCGAGAGGTCCCGGAATATGTTTAATCGAAAGCTTCTTCCCGGCGATACCCATTATTATCTCTGCTAGCCGGTTGATAGATACCATCTCTTCAGAGCCAATATTTACCGGACCGATAAAGTCCGATTTCATTAATCTCCGCACGCCTTCCAAACATTCGTCAATGTATAGGAAAGAACGGGTCTGAAATCCGTCGCCCCACATATCAATCTCTCCGCCGTCAGGAGTTTCAGCGACCTTTCGGCAGAAAGCAGCTGGTGCTTTTTCACGGCCATCGTTCCAAGAGCCTTCAGGACCGAAGATATTATGGAAACGAGCAATGCGCACATCCATGCCGTAATTTCTCCTGAACGCCAGGTACAAATGCTCACTGAATAGTTTCTCCCAGCCATATTCACTATCAGGAGCTGCCGGGTAAGCTGAGTCCTCTGAACATTTAGGGTTACCCGGGTCCATCTGGTTATATTCCGGGTATATGCATGCGGAAGAAGAGTAGAATATTTTTTTAACGCCCGCTTCATAGCAAGCTTCAACCATATTCAGATTTATTAGAGCCGAATTGTGCATAATATCAGCATCATTTTCTCCAGAGAAAACAAAACCGGCACCACCCATATCAGCCGCAAGCTGATACACCTCATCAAACGGTTGATTCGTAACCTTTTTGCAAATACGGGGGTCTCTCAAATCACCGATAATAAAGTCATCTGCGTGTGTTTTGCTAAATTGAGGGTATTTCAAATCCACACCCTTTACCCAATAGCCCTCATCTTTTAATCTTTTCACCAGATGGCTCCCAATAAACCCACCCGCACCACAGACCAACATACGTTCCATTGTCCCCTCCTTTAATGTTAGTCTAGCCTTGCCTTAAAAGTACCGCATTTATGTCATTCTGAGCGTAGCGAAGAATCCGTGCTATCCCCCTCCGAGAGCGGATTCTTCGTCGTTTCACTCCT
>Ga0075954_102_pt1 | contig 36283 bp, 35 predicted proteins | sample RifGroA2_FD_68018 | JGI IMG/M metagenome (GOLD analysis project Ga0075954, IMG submission 68018) | Parcubacteria bacterium GW2011_GWA2_43_9b | reverse complement strand
TATCTGCAAATTTTTCATCATCTTTTCTCTGTCCAAATTCATCTTTACTTAATTCTAAAATTTCCTTATGGCCAGTATTCGCTCCGGCTTCAAAAGTCGCTTCTCTTTCTTTGCTCATTTCAGCTTGCTTTTCGGTCATTATTTCCTCAGCTTTTTTCATTTCCTCTGAGGAAGGAATATTTTTTTCTTTCATAATTTTGTTTAAGCTATATAAAAATAAAAAATAAATTAGACCCAATTAAGCTTGCCCGCAGAATAATAAAGAATTTTTTATTATTTTACATAACTCATTACTTAATAAAAGTTAACTTAACGAAACTATTTTATATGTTGTTTTGCCGCCGGGAGTTTCAACTTCCACCGCATCGCCAGCCTTATGCCCCAAAAACGCTTTGCCAAGGGGGGACTCGTTGGAAATTTTTCCGGCCGCGGGATTGGCTTCTTCAGAACCTACAATAGTCAAAGTTTGGCTCCGGCCGTTGGCCCTAACTTCAACCGTAGAGCCGATATGTACGATACCGGAACGATGATTTTTGTCTATCACCACCGCGTCGCGCAATAATTGTTCGAGTTCTAGAATTTTTCCCTCGTTGAACGCCTGCGCCTCCCGCGCGGAAATGTATTCCTGGTTCTCCGAAAGATCGCCCAAGGCTTTGGCCTCCTCCAGACGCGTAGCGATCTCCTGGCGCTTTAATTTTAATTCTTCCAGCTCTTGCCTATGCTGCTGGATTCCTTCTTCGCTGAGATACTGCGGCATTTTTATTCGCTCAAATTAACGCCAATGTCATTCTGAGCCCCCGCCAAGGCGGGGGTGAAGAATCTCTCACGCATGCTGAGCCCCTCACAGCGGGGAGATCCTTCGCTTCGCTCAGGATGACCGCTGGCGCGGTCAATTTTTATTGTTTATAGTATTCCTTCAACGTCTCCTTTATCACCGGCATTGCCACCTGACTGCCTTCGCCAGCGCCTTCAACCAAAACGACTATCACCATCTGCGGGTCATCATACGGAGCAAAAACCACTCCCCAGGCATTAGGATTATTGTTGCCCGCCACTTGGGCAGTGCCGGTTTTGGCGCCCGTAGCCACCGGCAGATCATTAAGAATTTGCGCAGTACCTTCGGTAACGGTCTGGCGCATAGCTTTTTTCATTACATCCAAATTAGCCTGATCAATAAAGTCTTGCCGTAAAACTTTCGGCTCAATTGTATTAACGACATTTTTATCTGAATCTATTATTTTGTCAACCACGCGCGGCCGTAAGACTTTGCCGCCGTTCAATATTGCCGCTGTCGCCGCGGCCATTTGCAATGGAGTCGTCAGCAAGTCCCCCTGACCGATGGAAATATGATATGTGTCCCCCGTATACCAGTCTTCTTTTTTAATTTGCTGTTTCCATTGCTCGTTTGGCACAAGGCCGTTATTTTCGCCGGGCAAATCAATACCCAAATCAGCGCCAAAACCAAACAATTTAAAATATTTTTCTAATTTTTCTATTCCTAATCCTTTTATATTACCATATCCTCCGCCAACTGTATAGAAATAAACATCGCAGGATTCCGCTATCGCCGAATAAATATCCACAACGCCGTGGGCTTTCCAGTCGGCAAAAGTATAAATAATACCGGGATTATATTGATTAACCAACATTATCTGGCCGGGATCAAAAATCGTGGTCCGTGGCATCACCACTTTTTCCTGCAACGCGACGCTGCCAATAAGCGGCTTAACCGTGGAGCCGGGCGAATATTGACCGGAAATTACCCGATTAAAAAGGGGCTGAGTAGCGTCGCCCAACAAACCGCTAAAATCTTTAGAAGAAAAACCTTGGGCAAAAAGATTGTTGTCAAAACTGGGAAAACTCGCCATAGCCAAAACTCCGCCGCTTTTAGAATCTAAAGCCACAGCCGCGGCTTTTTTTAAACGCATCTTTTGTAAAGTTGTCTGCAGATTATTATAAAGCGCGTCTTGGCTTGCCCCGTAAAATACTTTCATAAAACGCCTCCAGTCCGTTTTTCCCGATTTTTTCCGTCAGAGAATAATCCGGATTTTCGGCAATGTCAGAATCAGTTAATTTTCCGAGGTATCCCAAAATATGAGAGTACTCCGGAGCATCAACATATTGGCGCGTAATATTTTGTTCAATGCGCCAACCCGGTAAGTCATTTATACCCCCCTGAATCTCAAGCAATTTTTCGTGCTCTAAATTTTCCGCCACAACCGCCGAGGAGCCGAATTTTAAATTTATATTACTGATATCGTTTAATATCTCTTTTTCCGGCAAACCTGTTATTCCGGCGACTTTTTTAACCGTGTTTGACCTGGTTACGCTATCTTGCGGCAAATCGGGCAAGCTCACCAACAAATTAAAACTGGGAATGTTAAACACCAATTGCTTAAAATTTTTATCATATATTATGCCGCGCTGGGCAAAAAGCGGCAAGGAACGGGTGCGGTTTTTGGCGGCTAAATTATTAAAATAATCGCCCCGGCCAATCTGCATATAAGCGGCTTGGCCTATTAAAATCAAAAAGGTGCCCAAAACAATTCCGGCAAATATCCGGAATATTTTCGGCTTTATCGGCACTTCAATTCTCTGCTCATCAAGATCGGAAGATTTGGTGGCGTCCAGCAAAATTTCTTCCGGCTCAATCGTCTCTTTAAAAATAGTTTTGATCTTGAATTTAGCCAGCGCCTTATTAAAATTTGGAAAGCGATCCATCGTTGAATAAATCCCCAAACCATAAACTAACTTCCAGGGTATCCTGGTTCGTCCTTCAAAGAAGACGACCATTCATCCGCGGGCTTACGCCCGTAGTTTTCTGGTGTGGGGATAAATTAATTTTATTAAAAACCCGAATAAAAAACAGACTTAAAACTGTATTGTAAAAAAGGGTGAGCGGTAAAACGGCATAAAAATAAAAAGCCGAAGGGACAATGGGTTCAATAAGGAGCCACGCCGAAAATATGTTGGTCAGTAAAAAACGACAAACTTCAAAAAATATGGTGCCTATGAAAACCAGCGAGATAACCGCCGGAAAATCACTTTGTTTAAAAAGAACATCCGCGAGCCATTGAATGAAGAAAAATCCCAGCCACAAGCTAAGCGTCATTACGCCAAAAGGCCGGCCCGCCAACAAATCAAAAACAAAAACCGGTAAAAAGATAAACCATTCTTTTTTTTGTTCTGAACGCCAGATTGCACAAGCTAAAACCCATCCCAGCATTAAGTTGGGCCCTACGCCCAAAATAGCCAGACGCGGCATTAAAGTCAGCTGAAGCGCCGCGGCCAAAATTGAAAATAAAAATACTAAGAATATCTGCATAATAATTATATGGAATCATACTTTTGCCATCCCGAACTTGTTTCGGGATCTCCAAAAATTACAACCGAGATGCTGAAACAAGTTCAGCATGACAATAACATATACTATTTGATTTAATTCGCTTTATATCCGCTAAAATTCGCTTTTATTGAACTAAAACGAAAACCTGTTCCAAGTTTTTAAAATCAACGAACGGGACAACCGTCGCGTTTTGAAAAATTTCATTTTCTTTTTTAACCGTATCGGTAATTCTCCCGACAATTAAATTCTTGTAAATTCCGTCATTTAAGCCCGAGGTTAAGACAATTTCCCCGGCTTTTATTTGAGCGTCAATCGGGATCATTTCCATAATAATTCCCAACCCGTGATTCCCCTTTACGACTCCGGCCACCCTGTTTTCCTGGGTTATAACATTAATTGAAGAATTGCTATCGGAGATTAAAAGTACTTTAGAAAAATTACCTTCGACTTCCGCCACGCGGCCGACTAAAAAATTACCCGCAGCGACAACGGCTGAATTAACCGACAAACCGTCATTCCCTCCTTTGTCTATTAAAAAATACTGGCCTAAAGCGGGATTATACCCTGCCACGCCCGCCATCACCAATTTTTGATTTTTAATTTCGGCTACCCCTAATTGTCGTTTTAAACTTTCGTTTTCCCGCGCCGATTCTTTAAGATTGATCACTTCTTCAAGGAGAACCGTGTTTTCCTTCTTCAGATTGACGTTCTCTTTATTTAAATCTTTAAGCGCGACAAAAAAATTCCAAGCGCCGAAAATTCCCTTATCCGCAGCTCCGAATAATTTTAAAAATGGATCAGTTATCCAAAAAACCAGATCCCTGGGTCCAGACAAGAGCCCGCGCCAATTAAAAAAAATCAGCAGTAAGATTACCGCCAGTATAACAAAAAAATTTATAAGCTTACTTCTATTTATACCTTTCATAATTTACAATGAAATTATAAATAAATTAGGTTAATTAGTTTATCAGTTCATCAGTTTGTCAGTTAAAAATTCAAAAGATGATAACTGATTAACTGACAAACCGATAAACTGACCCCCCTACCTCGGCGCCTCCCTATACTGCGGCGAAACTAAAACCTCGCTTAGCCGGTCAATATCTTCAAGCACCACCCCGCAACCTCGCACCACCGCAGTTAAGGGGTCTTCCGCGACCCGCACCGGCATTTGCGTTTCTTCCGCCACCATTTTATCTAGTCCCCTTAACAAACTCCCCCCGCCGGATAAAACAATGCCTCGCTCCATAATGTCGGCAACGAGCTCGGGCGGAGTCAGCTCAACCGTTGTTTTAATGGCATTGACGAGGATTTTAACGGACCGGGATAATGCCTCTCTTATCTCTCTATCATTTACTATCATTTCTTTCGGCAAGCCGTTTATCAAATCGCGCCCGCGCATTACTGCCGTTAGTTTTTCGCCCAATTCATAAGCCGAGCCAACGGCCAATTTTATGTCTTCCGCTGTTTTTTCTCCCAGCAACAATTTAAACTCGTCCCGCGCGTATTTAACGATATCATCATTTAATTTATCGCCCGCCACGCGCAAACTTTTGCTCACCACTATTCCGCCAAGCGAGATAACCGCCACCTCGCAGGTGCCGCCGCCAATATCCACGATCATGTTGCCCACCGGATCCTGCACGCTTTTCCACCTCGGTCACTCCGCAAGGTACGCCGATCACCACTCTTGGCCGCGCCAAAAAAGACAAATTTTTACTGTTTACCTGACTGATAAAGTACCTTAACATTTGTTCCGTTACCTCAAAATCAGAAATTACGCCGTCCACCAAGGGACGCGTCGCCACAATGTGGCCGGGAGTCCGACCCACCATTCTTTTAGCTTCGTTGCCTATCGCCAAAATCTGGCCGGTTTTTTGATTGACCGCCACGACCGAAGGCTCATTAATAACAATGCCCCGCCCGCGGACATAAACCAGCGTGTTGGCTGTTCCTAAATCAATCCCGATATCTTTAGAAAATTGGCCGAAAAGTTTATTGAACATCTTTATAAAAATATGAAACTATCGCATCTCTCCATCTTGTCATTCTGAGTTCCGCTTCGGCGGAACGAAGAATCTCGCGCGAATGCGCGACCCCTATTTACCCCGCCCCAAATCCCTCTTTTAGTATTCATAGTATAGCCACTTTTATCCTATGGGTCAAACAAAATTATGGAGTTTAACTAATAATAAATATTATTCGGGCGAGTTCGCAGGACGAGTCGAGAACTTAACTGCTTAATAACTTCTCGACTGCGTCCCGCTGTAGCGGGACTCCGCTCGAAGAATAAATGTTCTTCACCAAGCTCTTTATAATAAAAAAGGGCCTCCATCCGGAAAGCCCTATAAATAAATTACTGCATCGCATCTTTTGTTGTAAGAACGATAGGCCTCCTTAAAACAATCTCGCTATATCCTTGAATGTTATCACAATCATCAATAAAGTCAAAAGCACAAAGCCAGCGGTATGAATGGCCTTTTCCACGGACTCGCTCACCGGCGAGCCTTTAATTTTTTCAATTATCAAAAATAACACGCGCCCGCCGTCCAGCGCCGGAAACGGCAAAGCATTGACAATGGCCAAATTGACGGAAAGCAAGGCCGCCAGTTGCAATAAATAAACAAAACCCATTTGCGCGGCTTGTCCCGTTATGGCATAAAGCCCCACCGGGCCGATAACTTGCCCCGCGCCGTGTCCCGTGCTAAAAAATTGCCAGATTAAAACAGCCAAAGAGGAAATTATGAGCCAGATCAAAACAAATGTTTCTTTGGCCCCTTCATAAATTGCGCGGTACCAGGGAAAAGAGATATTGGCCACGCGCGCCAACGCCACACCCATCGCGCCTTCGCCCCGCGGAGGATTTACCCGAGGAACAATTTTTACCTGAAATTCCGACTGTCCTCTTTTCAGTAAAACCAAAACCTCCTGTCCTTTCTTTTTATCAATAAAATTTTGGATGTCAATAACCTTGCTTGCATTATTTAACTGGCCGCCCGCCGCGTTGGCGCCAGCCGAGCTCAGCTCGGCGCCCAAGATCGTATCCCCGACTTTCATGCCGGCTTTCTCTGCGGGCGAACCAGCCGCAATTTCCGTTATTTGCACCTTAGCGCCTGAAACCACTTGATTGTCGTCCACTGCCCAAGGCAGGCCTATTATATAACCGGTGCTTAGAAGTAGCGCGGCCAAAACAATATTCATCGTCACGCCCGCCAGTAAAATAGCCGTTCTTTGCCAGGCTTTCTTGGCGGCAAAAGAATATTTATCTTTCTTATCTTCCCCGTCTTCGCCAAATATTTTAACAAACCCGCCCAGCGGAATAAAATTTATGGAATAAACCGTTTCGCCTTTTTTAACGCTGAAAAGCCGAGGCGGAAAACCGAAACCGAATTCATCCACTCTTGCTCCCATCTTTTTGGCAACCCAAAAATGCCCAAGCTCATGGACAAAAATCAGAAGACCTAAAATAATTATAAATGCGAGGATAGCCATTAATTATCTATATAAAATTTTATTTGCCTGCCGAGATTTTAATTTTCAATTATCAATTTACAATTTTCAAAATATATCCCTGCTACGAGCGAGGAATTGCTTTTCTGAAACGCTCAGTTTCGCGAGCAGGCATGGTTCCCCGCCTTGGCGGGGAGAGCGAGCGAAACTGCGTGAATAAAATTTTTCTCGCTGGGGAAAATTTTATGCTTTCAGAAAGTAAATCCGAGCGAGATTTTAAATTGTCATTATTTCCTTCTCTTTCACCCCACCCATCTCCTCAATTTTTTTATTATATTCATCAATCATTTTCTGCAATTCTTCCTTGCCGCGGAATTTATCATCTTCGCGGATTGCGCCGCTTTTCTCGCCGTCCTGAATTTCTTTCCAAGCTTTTTCGCGCGCGTTGCGGACGGCGATCCTGGCTGTTTCCATTTTTTGTTTAAGGTCCCGCACTAATTCTTTTCGGGTTTCTTCGGTCAACGACGGAATTGCTACCCGAATAATATCGCCGGTTGAGGTTACCGCCAGCCCCGAACGCGAAGAGGTGATAGCTTTGGCAATTTCCTTGCTGATCGCTTTATCCCACGGTTGGACGGTCAAAAGCCTGGGTTCTGGAGCGTTAATCGCGGCCAATTCCTTCAATGATGAGCGACCGCCATAGCACTCAACCTCCACGGTCTCAATTAAAGCCGCCGTGGCGCGCCCTGTGCGCAAAGTGCCCATTTCCTCTTTGAAGTGAGCCAAGGATTTTTCTAAATCGGGTTTGATTTTATTGATGATGTCTTTATACATTTTTTGCTCTTGAGACATATTCAATTATTTTATCCCAATCAAGATTGCTTTTTGAATAAAATAATTTGACTATATCTTCCGTCATTTCATTTATTTTTTTAACATATAAATCTTTAAATGTCTCGTCCCGTTTTTTTGCTTCTTTATCAAGAGGTTGAATTATCTTTTTATATAATTCGTTATCAGCTGAAATTAACTCCCAAAATTTTTGACCACAAATTTTATAATAGCTAGGGCGGGGTCTTTACTAACTTTATGAGGCTTATTATCTTTTCCATACATACATCCATTAACTGCAATGATTGGTTTGCCGTCTGCATTTATGCGAATATCCCTTTTTGCTAATTTAAAATTTCTTTTCATTGTATTAACTTGATCGCTGTTACCCCAATTTGGCCCAGATTTAATACCAACGATATAAAGTTTATTATCCCTTTCAAAAATCAAATCAATGCTCCGATATTTACCTTCTTCTGCTTTTTTACCATTAAATATTTGATGGCAAATATGAATTGCTAGATTTTCCATAAGATCTCCGAATACTGTTTCTTCCTGAGACGACAAAAAAGCGTCAAGAATAGCTTTTGCTAAATCACCTGCGGTTTCAATATTTTTTGCCTTAAAAAGATAAGGATTTTTTCTCGCAAATATATTTTATAAATTGGCCATCTTAAGGCGATCTAATCTAATTTTATAAAATGGCTGTATGACATCCAAAGCGATAAAAGAATTCAATTTATCATAATCAATTTTTTTCATATAATTTATTTTCTATTTAGTTCGTCTAAATTTTGAATCGCGAGTTTATAATATTCTTCTTTAATTTCAATACCAATTGAATTCCGGTCTAATTGAAAAGCGGCGACCAATGTTGTGCCAGATCCTAAAAATGGGTCTAATACGGTGTCGCCCGGTTTAGTGAATAACTTAATAAACCAAGATGGGAGCTCTTTTGGGAATACCGCGCTATGCTCTTTGTTTGATGTTTCAGTCGCCATAATTAAAACATTCGTGGGATATGCCATATCTCGGCCTATCCATTTTGAAACATTTTTTCCAAAACCGCTTCCAACTTTTGAATTATCTCGTTTTTTATCTGTTTCGCTAAGATTTTTAAGTCGAGTTTTAGCCCAGTCGCCCATGGGAACCATCACTCCATCTTGATACATATTAAAATCTTTTTGTTTATTAAATTGCAATAAGCGCTCCCAAGCATCACGAAATCTATTCGGCCATTTTCCTGGGAAACAATTTTTTTTATGCCATATAAATTCTTCAGTCCAAAGCCAGCCTTGCTTCCTCATTTCCATTATTAATTCCATCACATATGTATGTCTCTCGCTTTTAACAATTTTTTCTTTAATATTTAAAATAAAGGTTCCCCTATGGTTCAAAACGCGTAAAAATTCTTCTGTTTTTGGTAAAAACCATTTTACATAATTATCAGGGTTTATGCCCCCATAGGTGCCTTTTCGTTGATCGGCATAAGGCGGAGAAGTAATTATTAAATCAATACTATTATCGGAAAAGCTTTTTAATGTTTCGTTGCAATCGCCAAGTATTACATCAGCCCTAATTCTTTCCTTAAGATTTTGGGTAAATAAGTTAGTTAAATTTTTCTACGGTTTTAATTGTCATATTTATTTCCCGATTAAACACTATTTTATTCTCCCATGCCCGCGTAAATCACCTGTGGATTTTGCGGGTCAATGATGATCGCTTGAACTTTTTGCATGCTGGCAATCGGGTGCACGCTCCAGGTCTGACCATTATCCTGCGTGCGATAGACCACATTGCCGGCGGCATAATAAAGATATAAAGAAGTAAAAGGATCAAGCGCGATAGCGCTCACCGGAACGGAATTTGGCGGAATTACTATCGGCACTTTCTGCCAGTTTTGCCCGGCGTCAAAACTTTTGAGCAATCCGGATTTTGAACCGAGATACAGAACATTGGGATTTTTATTATCCATCACCAGCACCTGCATGTCTTGTGTCTCCCAGGGAAAAATGCTTAAACCGTTAAATTGCTGCCAATTGCCTCCTTTGTCATTAGTTTTATAAACGCCCTTGCTATGCGTAAGCACAAAAACTGTGCGCGTATCATAAGGATTAACTTTAATGTCGTTTATGACATCATCAAACCACTTTATTACTTTCCAATTTTTACCGTAATCCGTGCTTTTTAAAAATCCGCCTTCAGCCGTGCCCATATAGACAATTGACGGATCATAGGAATCAATTTCCACCGCGAAAACCGCGTATTGTTCGCGCGACACCCGATAAACTTCTTCCCAGCTTTTGCCCGCGTTGCCCGAACGCAAAAGTCTTCCCAATCTATTCTGATAAACTCCGGCATAAATAATATTGGGGTCTTTGGGATTAATGACTATGTCATAAACATTAGCTGTCCTGTCCAATGCTCCGCTTGGATCGTCCAGATGATACCAGATATCCCCGCCATCCATGGATTTATAAATTCCTTCGCCGCGCGTGCCCGCATAAATGATTTTTGAATCCCTGGGATCCAGCGCGAAAGTCATAATATTTGAAGAAGCGATGGTTCGATTCTTGGAAATCACCGCTTTTTGCTCCCAAGTTTCGCCCCGGTCAAGCGACCGCCAAACTCCGCCGTCGCGCGACGGCGCGCAGTTAAACGGCGATGCGGCTAAAATACCAGTAAAAAAAACCGGAAGAATAAAAACAAACAATTTATTTTTCATAGGCTATAGTTAAAAATATACTTATCGTCTTTTAAAAACTTTTTAATTTATTTTTTTACTTGTAAGGTTGTCTCCGTTATTACTTTTAATATATCCTTCATTGTCCCTTGACGCCCGCTAAGAAAATCCCACATCTCACTGGCAATTAGCACCTCCTCATCTGCGAAGAATTTTTTAAATTCTATTAAATAATCAAAAAATCTTTCTTTATTGTACTCGGTTGGTTTTTTTGACGTAGGATCAAAAGGGAAACCTATAAAAAACCTTATTTGTTTATTCGGATTCTGTAATTTAAGAGCCGCTTTACCGTATAAAATTTTTTGCTTTTCACCTCTCCCTTCTCCAGAATTTGGTCTCACAGATTTTAATTCTATGGCAATAATCTCATCTTTTCTTTCAATATAAGTATCTACGGTAAACGGTAAAGAATCTACATTCTGTTCGGCATCTGAGTAATTAAAAATCAAGCTGTTCTCTCTATTTAAATCCGGATGACAAGAACCAGATTTTAAATTACGCACTATCTCTTCTATTTGAGAAGCTTGGCTTGCTTTCACTTTTAATTTATATGTTCCGGTAAATTCCCGCTTATATCCGCCGGATAATATATGAGAGATATTTTCAAAACCAGTTCCCAAAGAAGTATTTAATCCATGCAACCAACTCGCAAGAGCTATTAAATAGGGCGTCTCTATATTCAAAGGCGCAAGTTGCCTTTCAAAATGTTTTAAAAATGCACTATGAAATGGGGCATTACGAATTTGTGCGCCTAATTCTGGAAAATTATCAATTCTTCTTAGTAATATTTCTTTTACAACTTCACTAATTCTATTTTGCTGATCCTGTGTTAATGACATAAATTTATATACTTCTAAAATGAAAAATTATTTCAGAATAAGGCGACTTATCCCGTTCGGTTCTATTTAATACCGGCCGCTTGAATTGATCAAAGATTTTCATGCCGATTTTTTCGGCAATTAGAGGATACAAATTATATTTATCGTTCGCCACTAAAAAAATATCAAAATCATCTGCCAAAAATTTCTTACAATTTAATAAAACATTTGAAATTCCTTCAACATATGATTTACGAGCTTCTATTCCTTGACCCTTGTATAACGGTCCTATTTCTAAATCATCTTGCCGCTTAAATCCAAAAAGGTCATAGGCATAAGCATGTTGTTCGTGATAATCAATTTGGCCGACATACGGCGGCGAAGTAAATATACCCTTAATTTTTTGATTTTTTAAAATTTCCGCAAATTTTTTGTTTCTTTTAGTGACTTCCTTTAAAATGTCAACGGAGCGTGCATCGGCCGGGAGAACTGCATATTGAGAACTTGTTTTTAGTTGTGCAAACACTTTTAAACGGTAAATAGTATCCATAGTATAGCGCTCAAACCATTCCCTTATTGAAAAAAGTGGTTTGCAAATCTTCTTATGCTTCCAGCAATAATAAGTAGAGACCTGTGGTTCTTTTAGGGTAGCTAAATCAGAGTTTTCTTTTCGGATATTCTTAATATACCACTTATCCAAAAAGTTTTTAGCAGAAAAATTATTTAATTCAATATTATATTTTCTAACAAGATTGTTATAAATTTTCAAAAATTCCTTTTCTTTTTCGATTGCGTACTTATTTTCATTTATTTGCCTTTTTTGAAGCTGATATTTAAAAGCTGGATTGGGAAAATATTTACCATTGAACTTGGCCAAATATGACATCAATTCATTTTCAAAAAGATCAATCCTGCTATCTGTTTTATAATTTATAATTGCCTGATATATTTTCTTAATTTCATTTTCTAAAATACTCATATCGTAATCCAACAGTTTTGCGTCAGTAATCATACAGTTAAATTGCGAGATGTCTATCCCTATAGCATGCATCCCCATTTCGTTTGCCTGTACTAATGTTGTGCCAGAACCAGAAAATGGATCAAGAATAATATCACCTTTTTTAAAATAGGTGCTCTTTTTGAAATCGTCGGTATGCCCATCAATAAAATACTCTACTAATTGCGGTATAAACTTACCCTTATATGGGTGAAGCCGATGAACGTGTTTTGTCGTATCCTTTTCTCTTAAATGATCAAAAGATAACGCCCAATTTAAATCATTGCCAAGTCGTTTTTTCCAATTCACCTCTCGCTGGCCCCGATATAAATCGTAGTAATTTTTTAAATCACCCATATCAATAAGAACGGAACTGCCACCATTATGTTTTTTTACTTTGCCGTATTGCACCAAATAAGAGATATTGGATTCACTAACATCTTTTTTTAGAAAATCACTTGCCCATTGGCTTGCTTCTTTTATTGAAAGGAGTTTTGTTTGTTGCATTTGTTGCATATTCTGTTATATCTTCATCATTAAAACTTCTATTGCCAGTTTGGCGTTAAAACTCGGATTGGCCAAAATTGACTGCGTTTTTTGGATGGCCCGGCACGCGCTGAGTAAATCGGTAACGCGATATTTATTTAAAATATTTTTATCTTTTTGCTCGCTGATAACCAATTCCGCTTGTCCGCTAATTTCCAAAATCCTGTCGCGCAGCCATAGCAACCATTGATTTAATATTTCCTGCGCCGTGATCATGTTTTGGGATAATTTCACGGCCTGCTCCAGTCGCCAGGAGAGCGGTGATTTCAACAGTTTTTCAAAAATCTCTATTTCTTTTTCTTGCTCGGCCAAGCGTTCCGGTTCCCGCAAAAAATTTATCGCGCGCCCCGGCCGGCCGGCTGATAATTTTACTGATTTTTGTAAATTCCCCCCGGTGTTTACCCCTTTTACGCAAAGAGGGGTTGCTCGCCTTACCGAAACCTTCGACGTAGCGCAGGAAGGAGTAAAATCTTTAAGTTTATCCAAGACATCCGCTTCCGCCACCGGCAAAAATTTTATCAGCTGACACCGGGAAATAATGGTCGGCAAAACCGCTTGCCAAGACGAGCTTATTAAAATTATCAGACTATGAGAACTCGGCTCTTCCAAGGTTTTAAGCAGGGCTCCGGCCGCCTCGCCGCTCAAAGCCGCCGCTTCTTCAATGATAGCAATTTTATAAAGAGAACTATAAGCTGACAAGCTTAATTTATGCTGCAAATCGCGAATCTCTTTAATGCCTATCTCCGCGTTCTTTAAAACATCGTTTTTATCGGTTTGGTGAGCTGATAAAATAAAAACGTCGGGATTTTGATTTTGCTCAATTGATAAACACGGTTTGCATTTGCCGCATGGAATTTCCGCCTCTCCCCCTCTCCTTTTGAAGGAGAGGGTTGGAGTGGGGTTATTATCAAGATTATTTTCTTCGCAAGACAGCCACTTCGCCAACTCCAACGCTATTGTCATTTTCCCGACCTGCGCCGGCCCCACAAACAAATAAGCGTGCGCCAATCTGTCGCGCTTGGCGCTTTTAACCAGATATTCCCAAATTCGCTGATGGCCGACTATCATAATTCGATTATTTAATGGACCAAACCGCGCATACGAAAAATTTTGTCCAAATTCTGGGCGAGCCGAGCGTTTAAAATCGCGTGCTATGGTCGGGGCGCGAAGCGCCGTGGATAGCGATTTTAGCGAGGCGAACCCTGGAATTTTTCAAAATTTTATCGTCGCGCGGCGGTTTTTTCCGCCGCTTTTTTGCCGCCAAAAAAGCGGCAAAAGTATTAATTTAATTATACCCTACTTTTCTTACAAAATCCATCATCTCGCTCCTAAATCTCTCCGCCGAAAACTTCTCCGCCCATTTGCGGATAACCAATGGGCTATAACGCGAATAATTCTCGCGCAGGCGGCGCACGCCGTCAGCCAGAACTTCGGACGTTGCTGATTCAAAAAATTCGCCGGTCATCGCGGGCAAAACAATTTCTTCCGCCCCGCCGGCTTTAAGCGCCAGCACCGGTTTGCCATAGCTCATGGCTTCAACCATGGTAATCCCAAAATCGTCTTCGCCGGGAAAAATAAAAGCGTAACAATTTTTATAATACTCCGCTGTTTCTTCATCCGTCAGCCAGCCAAGAATGCTAATATTTTCATTAGCAATGCTTTGCAGATATTTTTGCTGCGGCCCCTCACCGATGATAACCAACGGCAAACCCAATTTATTGAACGCTTCCACCGCCACGTCCACTTTTTTATACGGCGTCAATTGCGAAACGATCAGAAAATATTTTTCCGCATTTTTATTGCCGATTGCCGACTGCTGACTTCTGACTGCCGATACTGGCGGATAGATAACTTTCGCCTCCTGCCGGTAAAATTTAGAAATACGGCGAGCCGTTGAACGGGAATTGGCGATAAAATAATCAACGCGCTGGCCGGCCGCCCTGTCCCACAAACGCAAATAACTGATCATCGGCTTAATGAAAAAACGAAGCATCCTGCCGGCTCCCTGCTCACGCAAATATTCATGCGAATAGTCCCACAGGAACCTCGCCGGATTGTGGCAATAATTTATATGCATGGTTTTGGGACGGGTAATTATTCCTTTAGCAAAAGCGGATGAAGATGATATCACCAAATCAAACTCTCGCAAGTCAAAAGTTTCCGGCGCCACTGGCAAAAACGGCAACAGATACTTTGGCCGCGAGCGCCACCATTTGGGAAATTTCTGCAAAAAAGAAGTCTTAATGCGTTCGGACGGAAAATATCGCCCCATTTTGGCTTCATCATACAAAAAAGTATATATCGGCGCCTCCGGCCACATTTTCGCCAATTCCAAAAGCACCCTCTCCGCCCCTCCAAATCTCGTCAGATAATCGTGCACCAAGGCTACCTTCATATGGAACCATACGAAATTACTGATTTATTACTAATCTTACAAATTTTTATTCGTAATATTTGTAAAAGATTTGTAATTTAGTAGGGTATCAAGTGTTTCCCTCGCGCATTTCTCCCAGCTAAACCTCTTAACATTCTCAAAACCTAATTTTATCAGTCTATCACGCAAAATTTTATCGTCAATTATTGATTTTACCGCCTCGGCAATCTGGGCAGGATTTAGCGGATTGACGAATAATGCCCCCTCGCCGGCAATTTCCGGCAAGCTGGAATTATACGAAATTACAACCGGCACGCCGGCTGATTGCGCCTCAAGCACCGGCAAACCAAAACCCTCGTAAAAAGAAGGAAATAGAAATACATCTGCCTTAGAAAATAACTGCCACTTTGTCGCTTCATCTATATAGCCAATCTCTGTTATTTTTAATTTTAAATTGGCAATTTTAAATTTTAAATTATCGTAGCCATATCCTGGCGCGCCGGCCAAAATAAGTTCATGCGGAATATTATATTGTTCTTTTAAAATTTTATACGTTTCCAAAATTCCCTGGATATTTTTTTTAGTCTCAATCCGGCCTATGTATAAAATGTATGGTTTACATAACTCCCCCTCGCTCCCTCTTAAATTAAGGGGAGAAATTTCTCCCTCCTTTTGAAAAGGAGGGTTAGGGTGGATTTCTCCTCCCCTTAGATTAAGGAGAGGTAGGGAGGGGTTAGAAAAATTCACCCCATGATACACCACTTCAATTTTCCCTGCATCCGCGCCATAAAACTTTATCAGATCATTTTTTGTGCTTTCCGAAACCGCAATAAGTTTTTTGGCGCGCCGGGCCGCTCGCTTCGTGCTCCAACGAAGATACAGCCTGCGCCATAATGAATAATCTTTCGGGAAATATTCATACTCCAAACCATGAATTGTTGCCACGGAATTTTTGGGCGCACCAAACGGCAGAATATGCACCGGAATAAATAAAACATCCGGCTTGCGCCGCCACATTTCCCAAGCCAGGCGAATCTGCGTCCACAAAAACGGCAAAGGCCAGCGCAGAATTTTTATTTCAAAATTGAGAGGTAAGGGAAAGTCAAATAGATTAGCCTTCGACGCCCCAGCCGCTCGTGAGCGGCTGGCTTGCTCAGGCGATATTCCCTGAGCGGAGCGAAACGAAGTCGAAAGGTTTACAATAACTTCGGTCTCGCCCGCCTTCATCCTACGGGCTTCGACGGGTAAGTATAACAAAAACCGATGCTCGCGGGCCTCCGTCAGCATCGTTAAATGTTTTATCAGTTGATATGTGTATTCCTCAACGCCCGTACGCGGCTGTTTCACCGCCGCGGCGGCGTTTATGCCGATCATCATAAAAAATATAAAATGCAAGTATTAAAATGCCAAATGATTCTAATCCGTTCGTCCGAACGGACGAATCAGGACAATGCAAGATCTAAAAAATTATTCTATCCCGTCTAAGTTGCCCCCTATAATAATCGGACCCATCGCTTTTATTTCGTCGGTATATGACATATCAGGAATTCCATTTAAAAGATAAATTTTTTTATTTAATACATGGGCGAAACCCATCTCAAGAAACGTATTCCCACCTATATAGTTCTTTATTTTATTTTTTTCTAAGTTTAAAACCAAAATTGCGTCGCACTCTTTAATTATTTCATAGTAACGCCTGATTACATCGTCTTTAATTTTACGAAAAGATCCGTCCCCATTTTTTTGTTTTTCTTTTTTAAATTCTTCAAGCGTTAATTCTTCGTTTATGATACGCTGACTTGTCAGTGGAATATCAGCAATATGCCCTTTGCCAATAAGCCAATCGGCTGCCTCTTTTATTTTCGACGTAAACTCTATACTGCCACAAATCGTAATTTTCATATAATTTAATTTTCCGCGCATACGAAAAGTCTTGTTATAAAATCGCGGGGAGCTTCGCGTTAAAAAATTGCCAGCGGGGAGCCCCGCAGTTGCGGGGCGAGTTTACCGCGGCAATTTTAGCGGAGCGAGCCTGATTTTATCAAAACTTTATCGTCGCGCGGAAACCCTTTTGTTACTTTTCTGGTTGCAGAAAAGTAGATTAAAAAAATAATATAAATTAACCTGGATTCCCACTTTCGCGGGAATGACAGAAGTGAGCGAGAATGACAACTGAAGATATTTATTTCTTCGACATCACGCTCCTCTTGTAAACCTCCAAATGATCCAGCGCCATGCCGGTTCCTTTGGCTACGCAAAGATCGGGGTCATCGGCCAGATAACAGGGCACGCCAATCGCCTTTTCAATTAACTCCGGCAGATTGCGAAGCTTGGCGCTGCCGCCCGAAATTATCATGCCCCGGTCCATCACATCCGCGGAAAGCTCCGGCGGCGTGTCCTGCAGAACGTTTTTTACGGTCTGCACGATTTCCCGCATCTGCTCGGCAATCGCGTCGGTTATTTCATTAGTTTTAACTTCAATATTTTTGGGAAGGCCGGAAATTAAATCCCGTCCGCGGACTTCAAAATATTGTTCTTCTTTTGGCGGCACGGGCAAAGCCGAACCAATCGCAATTTTTATCTCTTCCGCTGTCCGCTCGCCAATCGCCAAATTATGTTTTTTTCTGATATATTCGGTAATCGCCTGATCAATTTTATTGCCGCCAACCCGCGCCGAAGCCCAGGCGACAATTCCGCCAAGTGAAATCACCGCCACTTCAGAAGTCCCGCCGCCAATATCAATTATCATATGTCCGGCCGGCTCGTTGATCGGAATTCCCGCGCCGATCGCCGCCAGTACCGGTTCTTTAACAATATAGGCGGCTTTAGCCCCGGCATTCATCGTCGCGTCAACAACCGCGCGCCGCTCAGTTGAAGTAATGCCCGCCGGAACCGCCACCATAACTTCCGGACGGAATAAGCGCAATGCGCCCGTGGTTTTATTGATAAAATAACGCAACATTGCTTCGGTTACTCGATAATCCGCGATCACCCCGTCCTTCATAGGACGCAAGGCCACAATAGTTTCGGGCGTTCGGCCAAGCATTTCCCGCGCCTCGTTCCCGACCGCTAAAATTTTATTGTCATCTAAAGACACCGCCACGACCGTGGGTTCGTTGATTATCACTCCTTTGCCCGGCACAAAAACCAAAGTATTGGCCGTGCCCAAGTCTATGCCGATTTTTTTTATAAACATCAATGTATAAAATTATAATAGCAGACCGCGCATACGAAAAATTTTGATAGAAAATAGCAACGAACCGAGCGTTAAGAATTTGCGTGCTATGGCTGCATGTCCCGCCAGCAGGCGGGACGGGATAGCAAATTTAGCGAGGCGAGTTCTATTTTCTTAAAATTTTATCGTCGCGCGCCCCGCAGTTGCGGGGTTTTTTGACGACAAAAAAGCGGCAAATGGCATCTAAACTTTTTCGATATCTGCTCCAATGTTTTTTAGCCTCCCCACCAAATCCTCATACCCTCTTTCTATCTGATAAATATTGTTTATCTCAGTCGTTCCTTCGGCAATCAACGCGGCGATGATCAGTGCCATGCCGGCGCGCAAATCAGAACTCATTAATTTCCGAGAGTGGAGCTTGGTCGGGCCGCTGACCACTATTCTGTGAGGGTCTGCCATAATGATATTGGCGCCCATTTGAGTAAGCATATCCGCAAAAAGCAACCGTCGGTCATAGATTGTTTCGTGAATCAGACTGGCGCCTTGCGCTTGCGTCATTAAAACAGTGTAAGCCGATTGAAGGTCCGTGGCAAATCCGGGATATTCGTGCGTCACTAAATCCGCGGCCAGAATTTTATCGCTTGGCGATATTTTAATGCTGGTTTTGTCCAATTTATAATTTACGCCGATTTTATCAAACAGGACCCAAAGCGCTCCAAGATGCTTTGGCTGGCAATCTTCAATGATAATTTCACCGCTGTTAGCGGCGGCGGCCAAAATTGCGAAAGTTCCCGCTTCAATGCGGTCCGGCATGATTTTATACTCGCCGCCGCTTAACTTGGCTACGCCTTCAATTTTTATGGTCGGTGTTCCGGCGCCGGTAATTTTTGCGCCGATTGAATTTAAAAATTCCGCCAGCGCCGGGATTTCCGGCTCCATGGCGCAATTTTCCAAAACAGTTTCTCCCCACGCTAAACAAGCCGTCGTCATCAAACTTTCGGTTCCGGTGACCGTCACTTTAGGAAAAAATATATTTACGCCTTGAAGTTTTTGCGTGGTTAAACGATAGCTGTTTTCCGATACTTCAACCTTGGCGCCCATTTTGGCAAAACCATCCAAGAACATATCAATGGGCCTGGTGCCGGCGCCGATAACGCAGCCGCCCGGATGCGGAAATTGAACCTCGCCGCAAGTAGCCAACAGCGGCCCCACAAACATAATTGACGCCCGGAATTTATTAACCAGCTTGGCCGGCAAATTAACGCAGGCCTTGCTTTCGCGCCGAATTTCCATAATGCCATTACCTAAATTTTTCACCTCATGCCCCAGCGCTATCAACATCTCCTGCGCCCGATGACAATCTTCAATGTCCGGCAAATTGGTAATTTTTATCGGTTCATCCGTCATTAGCGCCACGGGAAAAATCTTAAGCGCCGCGTTTTTTGCGCCCCTAACTTTTATAGTCCCAGCTAAGGGTTTTTGGCCATTAATAATAAACTCCTGTTCCATATTCTCACGAATCTACAAATCTATGCGAATCTGCGAATTTATTCGCGTATTTGTAGATTCGCATTATTCGTTGATTCGTTAATTAACCTTATCTTAAATTAGATTACCGTATTTAGCAAGATATTGCCCTTACCGCTTTTTGCGCTATACTTATACCAATATGACTCTTCTTACCCGCCGTTTAATCTTTTACGCTCTGGTAATAATTTTCATCCTCGCCACACCCCCAACTATTTTTTACGCCATGGGCTATACTTTTGATTGGCAAAAAAAAGCCCTGTTACAAACCGGCGGATTTTATTTTAAATCTTCTCCCGCCAACGCCGAAGTTTTGATTGACGGAGAAAACAATAAAACTACACCTCGACTAATTTCGCGCTTATTGCCAAAAACCTATTCCATTGAGATAATTCAAGACGGCTTTTATCCTTGGCGAAAAAATCTGGAGGTCTCGCCAAAATTGGTTACTGAAGCGCGTAATATTATTTTATTTCCAAAAAATTTAAAGCCGGAAATAATTTTAACCAATGCGACAACAACTGTCCAAGACTGGCTGACTTCACTGGAAGACAAAAAAAATCAAATGCTGGCAAAAAATATCGCCTCAACCTCGCCCGGCTGGCTGAATAATGGCAATGATATTTTTTACCTTGACAGCTCCAGCTTCATTTTATACCGACAAGACCTGGGCGAGTTCATTAAAGAACAGCTCTCCAAGGAATCCCTGCCCAAAGAAAATTATAAAATAATCAACAGCTCAAACGCGCGTTTTTTAGTCCTTGACAGCCGGGGCGCGCTTTATCTGCTTAATAAAGAAACCGGGATTTTTGAAGAAATTGGCAGCCAAGTAAAAGACGCCAAATTTTCCGGCGACAACAAAAAAATCCTCATTCAAACCGACAATGAACTTTGGATTTTATACATTGAAGACATCCTCATCCAGCCATACAAAAAAGCGGGCGACCGGGAACTTATCACCCGCTACAGCCAACCGATTAGCCAAGCGATATTTTATCCCAACAACGAATATATCGCCTTTGTGGTCGGAGACCAGATAAAAATTACCGAACTTGACGGCCGCGATGCGCGAAATACGGTTGATTTTGTTTCTGTGCCCAGCCCGCAAATTTATTTTGACGCACCCAATTCATATTTTTATTGGCTCACAAAGAATATCATTTTCAGAATAAGACTTGAATCATAAAAAGATAACCATTTCTAAACACTTTTACGCTATAGCGAAAAAGTGTTTAAACTCATCAAAAATACCGCAAATCCCTCCCACATTACATTATTTCAGCTATAGCAACAATAATGTGATAGTAGTAAATAAAAAACCGCCGATTCTGTTTTGTTTCAGAATCGAGCGGTTTTGTTTTTGATAAAAATCTCACTCCTCTCCTCAGTTAAAGAGATGAATAAGAAGTGATGTCCAGTTTTTACGCCTCCGCCTTCTCGCCCTTGAGCGTACGCTGATAAGTTTCGTCTGCCTGAGCCTTTATCTGCTTAACATATTTATTTACCTTGTCTCCCCAGAAATAACACCAGGCTAACCAGACCGCCACAGAAAACGCCACAGAAGAACCGACCTTTAATCCGCTGGCTAAAGAAAGAATATAAGCCAGCATGGGAAGTCCCAGTGCGCCCAAAAAGAATACTATATCCAGCCATCTCTTTTTCCACCCTGAAAGGTACTCTTTTTCGTACCTCGCTTTAACCCTGTCGGCCGCTATTCGCCTTATGGCTTTTTCTTCCCGCCGCTTCGCTTCCTCTGTGATAGATTTGCCGGTCGTGTCGCAAATCTCCAGACCCTCCACGTGATGAAGATCACATTGAGGAAAAGGGCATTTTCTGAATTTCTTCTTTTCTGCGTCATCGTACACTAACGTGACGCAATTGCTTTCAAGACCACCCAATGACTGAATTTTTCCCATCTTTTATTCCTCCTTGTTTTGCCTTATTAAGAACATTCTGTTTTTTTGATATAATCACACCTAAAAACCATTAATTATAAGATAGCACGCTTATTCTTTTTACGTCAAGCCAACCGTAGCCAAAAACAAAAAAACCCTATCTCATATAGAGATGGGGTTTTGTATACCCCCGTTTATCGCTCTAAATTAACGCCCTTCTATCGCTTTGCCCACTGCGGCGCCCGCCTGGCTTTCTTGAGTCCGAATTTCTTTCTTTCCTTCTCTCTCGGGTCGCGCTTTAAATAGCCGACTTTCTTTAATTTTTTGCGGAAATCAGCGTTAAAATTAACCAAAACCCTGGCAATGCCATGGCGCAGGGCTTCGGCCTGCGCGCGGACGCCGCCGCCTTTTATCTTTGCCACTATCTCAAAACGATTCAAAGATTTCAGCCGGCGCAAAGACGCTTCGGCGATCTGGCGCAATTCCATGGTCGTGAAATATTGCGTGTAGGGCTTCCCATTCACCGTTATTTTTCCTTCGTCGCCTTCAAACGGCTTTATAGTCAAAAGCCGGACGCGCGCGACGGCTCTTTTGCGCCGGCCCAGTGCTTCGTAATAGCGCTTGTTTTTTTTATCTTTGGGCTCAAAATCAGCATCGGTTAATTCCTTTTCTTCAAAAACTGATTTAACGGGCTTAACTGCGCTTTCAATAACTTCAGTTTTTGGCGATTTTAAAATTTCCTCTTTTTTAGGTTTAGCAAGCTTTTTAACAGGTGTGCTTAGCTTAGCTGGTGATTTTTTAGGTTTTGTTTCTTTTTCTTTTACCATATAAGTTATAAATTAATTCAAGAGCGAAGAAGTTAGTTTTAAAACGCTCAGTTTTACGAACGGGCATGGTTCCGTCCCACCTTATCGAGACGGAGAGTGAGCAAAACTGGCAAATAAAATTTCCGCGCTGGGGAAATTTTATGCTTTTGAAACTAATTTTCGAGCGATTATTTAAAAAGCTTCAGATTCCTTATGGTTTTATTCCGCGTCCGATTTTTTGGCAGCATGCCATAAACCGCCAACCTTAACACTTCCCGCGAATCTCTGACAAAAAGTTTCTCCAGAGTTTCCTCTTTAAGTCCTCCGGGATAACCAGAGTGGCGATAATATGTTTTTTGCTTCAATTTCTTGCCGGTAAATTTCATTAAATCCGTATTGATAACTTTAACGATATTTTCGGGAGTTATTCTTGGCAAAAAATTCGCGGTATTTTTTCCGCGCAACAAAACCGCCGCTTCAACCGCCAAACGGCCAAGAATCTTTCCTTTTGCGTCAATTGTGTACTCCTTTTTCATATTACCCTACGAAATTACTAATTTTTTACCAATATTACGGATAAATTCGTCCTATTAGTAAAATTAGTAATGATTCGTAATTTAGTAGGGTCATTTCAAAATTTCAATAAACGCCATCTTAGCGCTGTCACTCATCCTCTGTCCGATCTTAGTTATACGGGTATAACCGCCATGACGCTCGGCAAATCTTGGCGAAATTTCTTTATAAACCTTTTTAGCCGCGAACGTAGGTAAAGCGGCAAAGATGCGGCGTCTGGCCGCCAAATCATTTTTCTTGCCATGATTAATCAGCCGCTCAACCAATGAACGAACTTCTTTGGCTCTGGCCTCGGTAGTTTTTATTCTTTCCTTTAGCACAAGATTCGCCGCCAAAGATTTTAAAAACGCCTTTCTCTGATCAGTTGTTCTGCCAAATTTTCTCATATCCGGAACCCTACGAATTTACTAATTTTTTACGAATACTACGGATAAATCCGTCCTATTTGTAAGATTAGTAATAATTCGTAATTTAGTAGGGTGTCTATTCCTCTTTTAACGATAACCCCAGCTTCTTCAACGCTTTCTTGATTTCCGCGATTCCCTTCTCTCCCATCCCATCCAATTCCTTCAATGATTGCTCGGTCTTTTTAATTAAACCGCCGACGGTTTTAACGCCGCCTTCTGTCAGAGAGGTGATGGTCCTGGCCGCTAATTTCAAATCTTCAACTTTAATTTTAGATGAATCCGCGCTGTCATCTGCTTCTTCTTTATCGCCACTTTCATCAGCCAATTTTTCCTCGGTTTGCGCCTCGCCGATCAAAGCTTTAAACTGTTCAACTAAAATTTCGCAAGCTTTGGCAAAAGCATCTTCCGCAGTAGTGCTGCCATCGGTTTCAATATCAAAGCGCAAGCGATTATAATCGGTCCTGTCGCCAACACGCATATTTTCCACCTCAAAATTAACTTTTCTGATCGGCGAAAAAAGCGCATCAATGGCGATCATACCAATGTCCTGCTTATCTTTTTTTCTTGATTCAACCGGCATAAAACCAAGTCCTGAAGCCACTTCAATTTCAATTTCAAGCTCCGCCTTTTTGTCCGTTAGCGTGGCAATCGGCGTTTCTTTATTTATAATATCAATATCGGAAGTCGTTTTAATGTCTCCGGCCTTAACTTCTTTTTCTCCCTTAACGGATAATATTAATTTTACCGGCTCTTCAACATATTTTTTAAAACGCACTTGACGTAAATTCAAAATTATTTCAATGACATCTTCCGCCACGTGAGGAATTGTTGAAAATTCATGGTACACGCCCTTAATTTTTACGGCTACTATTGCGGCGCCGGGCAAAGAAGAAAGCAGAACGCGCCGCAAAGAGTTGCCCAAAGTTACTCCATAACCGGGATATAAATTTTCAATTTCAAAAATGGTCCTATTGCCTTCATTTTTAATGATCTTTGGTTTTTGCGGAAGATTTATCATGATTACCCTACGAACTTACAAATATATACTAATATTACTAATGTATTATTTGTACAATTTGTAAAAATTCGTAATTTAGTAGGGTTAGTTACCTTGAATAAAATTCTACTATCAGACCAATTGGCGCTATATCTCCAAGCTCATCGCCTGCCGGAACCTCTAAAACTTTGGCTTGAAGTTTTTCAGTCTCTGGCGCAAGCCAGGTTGGCGCCGTATATTTTTTCAAAGAAACCAATAAATTCTCGGTGAGTTTTGATTTATTTGTTTTATCAGTCAAGCTAATTACTTCGCCCATCTTAACCTGATATGACGGAATGGAAACCCTTTTTCCATTTATTAAAACATGCCCGTGATTTACCAACTGCCTGGCCGCCGGACGAGATTTTGCCCAACCCAAACGAAAAACAACATTATCCAGGCGTATTTCAAATTTACGTAATAAATTTTCACGGGCATCACCTTTTTGGGCCTGAGCTTCAATAAAATATTTTTTAAGCTGCCTCTCTAAAACTCCGTATATTTTTTTGATCTTTTGCTTTTGCATCAACTGCCTGCCAAATTCAGAAAGTCCGCCGCGGCGCGCGTTCTTTCCTGTTCTTCCCGGAGCGTAAGGACGCTTGGCAACGGCACATTTTGTTGAAAAACAACGATCCCCCTTAAGAAAGAGTTTTTCACCGGTTCGCCGGCATTGTTTGCATTTTGGATCAATTAAATTTGCCATATTCTACCACTGATAATGCTGATTATAGGCGGATAATGCGGATTTAATATCCGCGTCAATCCGCTAAAAATCCGCGCTATCCGTGGTTATACTCTTCTCACCTTTCTCGGCCGGCAGCCGTTGTGCGGCACGGGCGTTACGTCTTTAACAGAAAAAATATTCAAGCCATTGGCGGCAAAAGCCCGCACAGCCGATTCGCGTCCGCTGCCAACACCCTTCACAAAAACATCCACATCATGAAGCCCTGCTTTTTTGACCTTTTCCATTAAAGTTTCCACGGTTTTGGAGGCCGCGTAAGGCGTGGCTTTTTTAGGCCCCTTAAATCCCAAAGAGCCGGCGCTGGCCCAAGCAATCACTCCGCCCCTGGCATCGGCAACGGTAATAATAGTATTATTATAAGTTGATTGTATATAAATACGCCCTCTGTCCATCCATTTGGATTTTTGAGGCTGCTGAGCAGCCGACGCAACCGCTTTTTTCTGAACCGACTCTAATTTATCCGTTTCTTGCAACAGTTCAGTTTCACTTTGACTTTGGATTTTTTTCTTTCCCATGATTCAAACCCTACGAAATTACTAATTTTTTACAAATATTACGAATAAATTCATTGTATTTGTAAAATTAGTAATGATTCGTAATTTAGTAGGGTGTCTAAGTTTTTTCTGCCGCTCTCCTGCCAGAACCCATGGTTTTGCGGGTATTTCCGCGCACGGTCCTGGTATTGGTTTTAGTGCGCTGACCGCGAACCGGAAGCCCCTTGGCGTGACGTCCGCCGCGGTATGAACCGATATCTTTTAATCTTTTAATATTCATCATTCTCTCGCGCCGCAATTCGCCTTCCACCCGCAGACCTTTTTCAATAATTTCCTTCAGACGGTTGGTTTCTTCCGGCAATAACTTTTGCGCCCGAATGTTCGGATCAATTTTTGCCTGAGCCAAAATCTTATTGCTCAAAGTCCGCCCAATGCCATAGACATAAGTTAAGGCGATCTCTATTCTTTTATTATCTGGAATATTAACACCTGCTATACGAGGCATATTTCTACCACTGATAATGCGGATTACGGGCGGATAATGCGGATTTGATATCCGCGTCAATCCGCCAAAAATCCGCGCTATCCGTGGTCTTATCCTTGTCTTTGCTTATGTTTCTTTATATCGCAAATTACGCGCACTTTTCCTTTGCGTCGGACAATTTTGCATTTCTGACAAATTTTCTTTACGGATGCTCTGACCTTCATATTGGAACCCTACGAAATTACTAATTTTTTACAAATATTACGGATAAATTCGCCCTATTTGTAAGATTAGTAATGATTCGTAATTTAGTAGGGTTTTAAGCAACAAAAAACCCGCTAAACGCGCCTGAATTTCGCTTTGCATCCACGAAATCCCCCGCAGTTGCGGGGCGGTTTGTTTAGCATGGTACCTGCTACTTTTCCCTGAGGACAATGCGTCCCTTTTTATCATCATACGGACTCATTTCCAGAACAACCTTATCGCCGACCAAAACACGAATATGATTGATCCTCATCCGTCCCGAAAGGTGCGCCAAAACTTCAGTATCATCCTCCATTTTTACCCGAAAAGCGGCGCTTGGCAACGCCTCAATAACCCGTCCGCCTTTTTTAATAACTTGTTCTTTTCCCGGCACTAATTTTAATATCTTTTATTAACCTTTATATATTATACCCAAATATAAAAATAGTCAAGAACAGAAACAAAAACACACGCAAACAAAATTAGCAAAAGAAAATTATAACTCCCCCTCTAACCTTTGTTTAAAATCATCTTTAATCCCATCTAATAGATGCTCAAATTGGCCTTTCTGTGACATCTCCCATTCTTCGGCCTTCTCCCATCTATTTTCTGTTTCAAAATCTTTATATTTATTAGCCGCCGCTTCCCACGACAAAGGAAGTCTGTTTTTCAATATTTCTACACTCGGCCACGCCCGCCAAAATTGATAATCCAACTCCAGCTCTAATTCAAATCCTTCTCCCGGAATTTTTTTCCATTGTTCTTCTGCCATCTACTTTTTTTTCTTTGCCTCGGCAAAAATTTCATTAAAAAGCGCGCCAATTTCTTGTTTTTCTTTACTGACTGATTTTTCAATGATGCGGTTTATATCAATTGAATTCATCGTCGTTACCAGTTAACGATTCACCTTAATGATTATCTTGTCTAAATTGCTCGGCACGCTCTTAACCCAAAACGGCCAAAAGGCAATCTTGACCTCGCTCACTTCCGGATGTTTGGCAAAAATATCCCTGATAGCCGTTTCGCTTTGGCCGGAAATCTCTCGCTTTAAACCGTCAACATTTATGTTCCAGACGAGTTTCCCCGACACAATGGCTTTTATGGATAGCTGGCCGCGGACATAATCAATGAAGGCCGACTGATAATCAATTTTATCCGTTACCAGCGACAAATCATTGTTATTTAATTTATCGGCCAATTTTTTCCTGATAATTTCCAGGATGTCTTTTTCATTAAAAAGCACAACGGTCGCGGTTCCCTTAAGCGTCATGGTAAATTTATCTCCGGGAGAACCAACCACAACGTCCGTTTCGGCGCTGCTGATTTCTTCTTTTTGCGCCCCGTCTATTATTTTTAAACCCAATGGCAACTGATTTTTAAATTCCGAATCCAGCGCCGGTTTTAGGCTTTGCCAAAGATCCTTTTTAGCCTTATCGTAGTCCTCCTGCGTCACCACCTTCATCAATCCCGAAGCCCCGCCGCTCATTGCCGCTTTTGATTGTCCGTAAAAAGCATTGTATTTTGGCGTACCTTGAAAACCAGGAATCGTGAAGCGCCCCGGTCCAATATTATATTCGCTACCCGGCTGGTCCGCCACAACATCAACATCAATGGAAGAGGCGACAATTTTTCCTTCCGAAATTTTCGCCCCGGGAACGGTCGTCGTTTTAACCAGACGGAAAGTTTGGCCGCTCTCGGCCACAAAACGGGTTTTTTCCACCAGTGTCTGGGGACTGGAGCTATATTCATTATAGACCACGATCCGGCCTTTAGCCTTATCGTTAACTTGGCGCTGGCCGGTAGCCAGAAATTCCTGGGACCGGCGCTTATCTAATTTTATCAATTGAGCCGGAATTTTATTTTGGACAAAATCTATTTTACTGATGCCTTTGTCCGCCGTAACGCTTAAAGATTGGTCAACGGCTTCTGTTTTGGGAATAATAGTCACCTCGGCCTTTGATAAAATAAAATATAAAGCCAGCAAGGCGACTAAAATCGTCGCACCGCCAAATAATGCCAGAAACTTTCCGGAAAAAAACGGCACAGCCGGATTTTTTTTATATTTCCTCCGTTCAACCTCTTCAACTTTTAAAGACTCCTTAATCTTTCTGAAATTTAATGATGGTAAACGGTCAAAGAAAGATTTGCCTTCTTTTACGGGTATGCGCCTGGCTCCATTAGCCAATCCATGTATCGGAAAATCCTCTTCATCGTTGTCTTTGTCATCTTCACTCAATTCTTCTTGCTCCTCTTCCGCAGGTTCTTCCCCTCCTTCTTCGTCCTCAACTTTATCAACCGCGAAATAATCATCCGCCAAAGGCTCATCTTTGCTTATGAGTTTTTCAAGAAAAGACGGCTTATTTTCTTCACCCTCTTCTTCGCTGACCGGCAAAATATTTTTTTCTTCCTCTTCTTCAACCTCAACAGAATGATGTTTATTAACGGTTGCTCCTTTGGGCCTGATATCGCTGAACTGCCGCGAGCTCAAATTGCCTTCACGCCTTATCTTAACTTCATCCTCTATCATTGATTCAAATTTTCCCTGCGCCACTTCCTGAAAAACCTCCTGCTCTTCTTCTCCGTCTTCCTCAAGCGCCTTTTTTGGCAAAATCACTCTTGAAGTTATGCCGACCCGTTTAGCCATTTCCCGGCTCACCGCGTCCTTGGCTATCAAAATTATTTCTTTATCCAGTCTATCCGCTTCGCGCTTTAAAAGTTTCATGGCAATAATATTTTTAAGCAGCGCCGAATCTTTTGCCGCAACCAAATAAACCTCGTCTTCACCCGTTTCCCAAAGGCGCTCAATAACAGAGGTTATGTCTTCGTTGGATTTTAAATTTATGACCTTAGCCATTTTCTATATTATATCAAAAAATAACCCCTTTAGCACTGTTAATTATCCCCCATTTTCCCCTCCTTTTTATAAAGGAGGGTTAGGGAGGATTTTGAAAATATCCCTGACTACGTTATCTAAATTCTTTAAGATGTCTAAATTAGTATATCTGATGATTCTAAAGCCGATCACCCATAATTCCTCCTCTCTTTTCTTATCTTCAATCTGATTATGTTCTTCATAATGCTGTCCCCCATCAACTTCAATAATCAATCTCGCCTTCGGACAATAAAAATCAACTATATATTTTCCAATAGGTTTTTGTCTGAAAAATTGATATCCTTTTAATTGCCTGCGGCGGATTTTTTGCCAAAGCATTCTTTCGGCATCGGTCATTTCAAGCCGCAAATTCTTACTGTATTGTTTTAATTGAAAATTATATTTTAACATTCACCAAATCTCCCCTGACCCCTCTTTACCTAAAGAGGGGAATTATTCTAATATCGCTTTAATCCGTCTCACTCCAGCTGAACTTGATTCTTCTTTTTTAATTTTAAATTTCCCTAACACCCCCGTCCGTTCAACATGCGGCCCGCCGCAGATCTCTCGACTGAAAGCCGACCCCAAGCGAACTTGCCCTGAACTTGTCGAATGGGTCGAAGGGCCGACTGTATAAACTTTCACCCTCTCCCCGTACTTTGACCCAAAAACTCCAGTCGCGCCTTTAGCTTTAACCTCTTCCAAGTCTATCTCTTCACAAACCACTGGCAAATTTTTTTGAATTTGCTCATTCACCAAGTCCTCCACTTTTTTGATTTCTTCCGGCGTCATTTTGGCCAAGTGAGAAAAATCAAAACGCAATCTTTCCGGCGTAATGTTTGAACCCTTCTGCGTCACATGCTCGCCCAAAACCTGTCTCAACGCCGCCAACATTAAATGCGCGGCCGTATGATATTTCACCGTGGCTTCGCTCGCATCCGCCAGCCCCCCCTTAAACATCCCGGCCGACGCGGTCCGGGAAAGCTCTTGATGTTTCTTTAATTCTTTATTAAATTCACTAAATAAATTATCTATGTCCTTTTGCGAAAAATAATAATCTTTTGTCTTCAGCTCTTCTATTACTAATTCCGGCGGAAAACCTAATGTTTGATAAAAATCAAATAGCCACTTGCCAGTAATTATATGAGGCACATCGTCCCACATCTGAATATTATCCGGCCCGTGAATCAATCTCACTTCATGAGGCGTATACGGCTGCCCTTTTACACCTATCTGCGCTTCCAGCCTTCTACCTAATACGACAAGCCCCTTTTCTAAGGTTTTTAAAAACTTCTCCTCCTCATTAACTAATTGATTTATTATAAACTCCTTATTCTTTCTTAACTCCGCGTACGTATCCTGATAAATTTTTACGACCTCCTCCGCGATCTTAAAAGTAAAAATTTGATTTATACCAATCTGCTTGCCATATCTCACCGCCCGCCTTATTAGTCTGCGTAGTACGTACCCCGCGCCGACATTTGACGGCGTTAATCCTTTTTCGTCGCCCAAAATAAACGTCGCGGCTTTGATATGATCGGCAATTATCCGCATCGCCCGTATTGTCTCTTCCCCCTTTTGTAAAAGGAGGTTAGGGGGGATTTCTCCCTCCTTTTGTAAATCTCCCTTTTCTTCTCCTCCCTTTTTAAGGGGAGGCTGGGAGGGATTTAAATCCTCTCCCCCTCTTAATTTAAGAGGGGGCTGGGGGGCGTTATATGAGCCGTACTTCTTCCCGGACAACTCCTCAATTTTAGCAAACAACGGATAAAATAATTCATTGTCAAAAGCGTCTTTTTTGCCGTTCAGCACAGATATCGTCCGTTCCACCCCCATACCCGTATCTACGTTTTTCTGCGCCAATTTCTCATATTCATATTTAATTTCTTCCGCTTGGACTTCTCCTATTTTTAAATTTTGACTTGTAATTTTGATTTTTGATTTTTGATTTTTGATTTTCCGATTATATTCCATAAAAACATCGTTCCAAATTTCCATCAGACGCCCGCTTGCCACTTCTTCATCAAAGATTTTCTGCAGGGTGCCAAGTTGCGGCTCGGTATCATAAAACATTTCCGTGCACGGCCCACACGGCCCGGTTTCGCCGGCCGGCCCCCACCAATTATCCTTGGCAGGCATTAAAAAAATCCTTGCATCGACAGTCCCATACACTGGACTATCGAACTTACATACTTTAGCGGCCATTCCGGCTTTGGCAAACTGCTCCTGCCAAATCTTAATTGACTCTTTATCTTGCTCTGCTTTCTCGTCACCCGCAAAAACAGACACATATAATCTTTGCGGATCCATATTCAGCCATTCTTTACCGGTCATGAATTCCCAGCTCCACTCAATCGCTTCTTTCTTGAAATAACCCGCTCCGATACCGTCAGGTTTTTTGGGATCGCCCAACGACCAGTTCCCCAACATTTCAAAAAAAGTGAGGTGCCGATTATCGCCCGCCTCGTCAATATCAGAGGTGCGAATACACTTTTGCGCGTTAACCAAACGCTGGCCCGCCGGATGTTTTTCCCCCATCAAATACGGCACGAGTGGGTGCATGCCAGCGGTCGTAAACAGCACGGTCGGGTCGTTTTCCGGAATCAAAGAAGCCGAGGGAATTATCGCGTGCCCCTTGGACTTAAAAAATTCCAGATATTTTTGTCTTAGTTCGTTTGCGGTCATTACTAAAAATTTATCATAAAAACGGCTTTTTGCCAACATAGCCGCGGATAGACGCGGATATAAAAACTCTGCCGCGGATCAAACGCGAATGAATCCCCCTCTCTTTTGTAAAGCATGCCCTCAACTTGATTGGAGGAGAAGGTTGGGGTGAGTTAAATTTTTACATTTTACATTGTCCTGATTCGTCCGTTCGGACGAACGGATTAGAATCATTTTTTATTTTACTTTTTTAATTTTCAATTTATATTATCCACAGCCCCACTTCTTGATCCCGTATAGAAGTTCAGCCGCGTGTTATACAAACATAAAAATTTTACCGCAATCCCGCCTGCGGCTTTGTCTGTCCGCCAAAAATCCTGTGGATAAAAACTTCTAACGGGGTTGACCCCAAATTTATCTTATGATAAATTAGATGCATCGCTTGCTGTTCCCGCCCGACGCCAAGAGGCGCGTGGCGAATACCAGGGAATGGCGATGCAAGGCGCGTACCCAGTTCTTTTAACTCGGGATTTTAAATCCCAGAAAGGAGGGAACCGATTTGATTGCAAAAATTTTGTCATCGTCGCACCAGGAATTGACCTGATTTGTCGGGCGGCGGTCTTTCCTGTGCACCCCTTCAATCGGCCATGGCCATGAAAATGGCCACAACTACAAGTACAAGGAGGAATACTATGGTATTTCTTCATTATTTTGGCGCTATTTAGCCCTCATTTTGCCATTATCCCGTTTACGGTAGGATGAGGGCTGGGAAAATTCCCCGGATTTTTTCACCCTAAAACTGAATATGTATCGCCCCGCCGCCTCGATTAGGCGGCAAAAAAATGAGCGTCGCTTATCCGCGACGCCGTGGCCTAAACGGCCACACCTCGGCTCTCAACAGCCGCCTGTCAAACCAAAGGCGACTCGCGAGAGCCTTTTTTATTTTCATAGAATATTCAAACCGACTGTTAATTAAGCGTAAATCCATATCACATTATTGTTGCTATAGCTGAGATAATGTAATATCAGTTTAATATCCGTTCCGTTATTGAAATATTTTTATTTTAGATTTTTGGATGCTACCTCTGTATTATTCCTCCGCCCAACATTTCTCCGCCGCGGCCGTAAAATACCGCGATTTGTCCCGTAGGATTTTTCGGGGTTGATTGTTGATTGATGACAGCTTCCGCCGCCTCGCCGCCATACCTGATTTTTACTTTACATTTAAGCGGTAATTTCGGCTCTTTCCCTGCTATCCAATTTACTTTTCCCACGCTGATTTCTTTTTTATGCAAATCCCGCTCATTATTGCTCACATACAAAATGTTATCTTTCACATCTTTGCCGACAACATAAAACGGTCCCGGCCCGCCGACACTCGCCCGCTGGCCGATGGTGTAAAGCGGCAGGCCTTGATGCTGGCCCAACACTTTCTCGCTTACATGCTTTAACCCCCCTGCTCCCCCTTTTACAAGGGGAGTAAATGCGGCTGCCCCCTTTGCCCAAGACCTTATTTCTTTCGCCCCCCTTACACAAAGGGGGGTTGGGAGGTTATCGCCCCTCTTACGCAAAGGGAGATTAGGAAGATTAAGAATCTTTCCCTCCCTCATCTTTAAATACTTTTTCAAAAACCCCTGATAATCCCCCGCGAAACAAACATCAAAGGACTGACGCGGCTGATGGGGCAAACGCCATTTTTTCGCCAGCGCGTACACCTCATCTTTTCTATAATTTCCCAATGGAAAAATTACATGCTTTAACTGTTCTTGAATTAAAGCGGCCAAAAAATATGATTGATCTTTTATCTTGTCTTTGGCGGCAAATAATTTAAATAAAACTTTTTTGTCATTCTGACCCCGCGGCGGCGGGGGAAGAATCTCCGACGAATGTCGGCTCGCATGCGCGAGAGATCCTTCGGGCTTCGCCCTTAGGATGACGTCAGGAATAGATTTTACCCGCGCGTAATGACCCGTAGAAATATAATCCGCTCCCAATTTTTTCGCCCGCTCTAAAAACAAACCGAACTTAATTTTGGGATTGCAAACCGCGCAAGGATTTGGCGTGCGGCCGGCAGCCAACTCCGCCAAAAAATAATCCACTACCTCGCGCTTGAATTCCTTGGCAAAATTAAAAATATAAAAGGGGATTTGCAATTTACTAGCAACCAAGCGTGCCTTCGCTTCCGATTCAACCGAGCAACAGCTGTTCTCCCGTCCGCGTCCATCCGCAGTTTTAGAATCCGCGCTAATCCTCGGTTTCCAGAAACGCATAAAAACCCCGGCCACGTCATACCCCTGCTTTTTAAGCAAAGCCGCAGCTACGGCCGAATCCACGCCGCCCGACAAACCTACAAAAACCCTTTTTTTCTTTTTCAATATTTTATTCATATATATATTCTTAACCTAAAATATGCAAAAAGAAAAGTCCTAAACGATTGCCGAAGCTTTCAATTTATAAAACAAAATAAAGGGGGATACTCTTTTTTGAGTCTCCCCTTCGTTTTATCTTTTTTTCTCTTTCTTTTTTCTTTTCTCTTTGTACATCAGCGCATCCGCCTGCTCTAACGCGGATTGCAGAGATTGTTTCGGGTCGCACCTTACAACGCCGATGCTCAAAGATACAGGAAAATCTCTTTTATCCATCATCTCTCGGCTTTTTTGCGTTTCTGCCCGCCTGATTCTTTTCAGTATTTCATTTTTGCCCCGAGAGTCGCCTAATGTCAAAGCAACAAATTCATCGCCGCCAAACCTCACGACGATATCGGACTCCCGAAGGAAAGATTTTTTTAAAATATCAACCGTTGCCAATAACAATTCGTCACCGGCGGCATGGCCCATAAGATCGTTGACCGTCTTGAGGCCGTCAACATCAATAAAAAAAATAAAAACTTTCTTTTTCAGTCTCTCGGCCATTGTCCGTTCGTGTTCAGCCAAGACAAAAAATGCCCTACGCGTTCGCAAACGGGTCAAAGAATCTGTGGCCGACCCATTTTCCGCGTTCTGCACCGAAATAACTATCGAGCTGTCCGGCCCGGCCGCTGATGACAATAAGCAATAAATGTCTCTGCCGTCTTTTTGCCGGCAAAGGATATCTGATTGCAATGCCTTGAAATTTCCGGCTTCAACTTGCGACAACGGCTCCTGAAACTTCTCAAAGGCCAACTCGGAAAAAATAACGTTCAAGGGCGAGCCAATAATTTCCGCCGCGCCCCAGCCAACTCATTTTACGCCTCCCTTATGGTATTTCTACCCTTAATTTAGGTGGATTTACTCTTTGCAAGTATATCATATAATATAATTAGTGTCAATAGTTTGCTTTTTGATAGAGATTATAGTATAAATAAGCAGGTGTTCAAAACGGTATTTTTATTATCAGTTCAAAATATTTCTGTCATTCCGACCCCGCAACTGCGGGGGAGGAATCTCCCGCGAATGCGGTCAGGGCTGGCATTCGCCAGAGATCTTTCAATTCGTTCGGGATGACAAAAACCAATCATGTTCAACTACAACGAACTCAAACCCGGAGTATTTTTCATTTTGGACGGGGAGCCATACGAAGTGCTGGAATTCGGTTTTATGCGCATGCAGCAGCGAAAACCTGTGGCCCAGACAAAAATAAAAAATATGATAACCGGCAAAGTGCTAAACCGCAATTTCCAGCACACCGACAACTTTGCCGAAGCGGAAATAGATTATACAAAAGTAAAATTTCTTTACTCGCACCGCGATAAATTCGTTTTCGCCGACATTAAAAATCCGTCGGCACGTTTTGAGCTAAACGCACAGACCATTGGCGACAAGGCAAAATTTTTTAAGCCCAACTCTGAAGTTGAAGTCGTAAAATTCAAAGAAAAAATAATCACCGTCAACTTGCCGATAAAAATGCAGTTTAAAGTCATTGAAGCTCCCCCATCAATCAAAGGCAACACGGCGCAAGGGGGCAATAAAGCCGTCAAAATTGAAACCGGCGCGCTGATCAACGCTCCCCTGTTTGTAGAAGAAGGCGACATTATTGAAGTCAACACCCAAACTGGGGAATATTCGGGAAGAGTGAATAAATAAACTCAACAGAAATTTTATAAACTATTCCTTACTGTTTATACTCTGGAGTATGATAAATAACGCTTGGGCGCAAAAAATTCCGCGAAATGCGGAGTTTTTTGCGCCATGTATTTATATCTTTTTCTTATCTCACTTGTCGCTAACCACTTATCACTTTTACAGTTCCGCTTCTTCACCCGGTTTTAAATCTTTGACTTCATTATTA
>Ga0075954_109_pt1 | contig 43560 bp, 35 predicted proteins | sample RifGroA2_FD_68018 | JGI IMG/M metagenome (GOLD analysis project Ga0075954, IMG submission 68018) | Parcubacteria bacterium GW2011_GWA2_43_9b | reverse complement strand
TTTCGGCCGTTTCACTACTCCGTCGTGAATCGCCTCGCCCAAAGTGTATTCGGTAATTATGTGAGTAAATAAATTTCCTCCTTGGTCTTTGGGCGTTGCTGAAAAATCAAGCTGACACATCAAACCTGTATTTTCGTAAAGCTCCGCGATTGCCTTATACCATACCAAATCCTCATCCCAAACATGATGGGCTTCATCGTTTAGGAACATCACATTTTCAAGTTGAGATAACCTATCCTTTAGCTTGGCGAGCGTAACCGCAATATCGCTTGGCGGTTTCGGGCCAAGCAAGTTTTCTACCGGATTATCAGTTTCTCCATTTTTGCGTTCAACGAATTTCTGCCAGTTCAAAAGATACAGCGTTCCGGTTTTTGTCGTGGCTCGTTCTTCTTCCGGCCCGATAACATCAAGCTGGAAGTCGCCGCTCCATTCGGGCGGAAGAAACGGATACTTCTTGAAAATGCCGCCTTCAAAAAACTCCGGTGAGCGCGAATCGCCCATCAAGCGGTCAAGCACAATGAGGTTAGGTGCTATAAGGACAAAGTTTTTGGTAAAATCGCTTTTCTTTTCTCTGGTAGCGTTGAAGTATGACCAAACAACGGCCATCGCCATAACCATCGTTTTACCCGAACCAGTAGCCATCTTAAACGCATACTTGGCCCACTTGTCTGCGCTTGGGTCAATCGGGATATGCGCTTCTAATTTTTGAGCAAGCTGATATAAACTGCGCGCCTGTAATACTTCAAAGCAAAAAACGAGGTGTTCCATCGCGGCTCGTTGTGCTGGATAAAAAGTGAAGGTTGAGCCGTTTGATAGCTGATGCTCCTCTGAAAACCACCAATCCAAAAGCCGCCGCGTCGTCTCGGTCGTTCCTTCTTTGTATCCTCCCTCGCGCCATGCTTTAACCAACGGCCGCAATGCTCGAACGAGTGGAAGATTTGATTGGTTACTTTTTTGATTATTCATAAAAACTATTAGTTCTTTCTACTTATTCACAGCATCATTTTTAACGCACATTTTTCTTATTTACTACTAAATACATAAAATATCTACTAATTCGAGACATCTTTTACTTGCCAATACCCTGCTCGGTCAGATCCTATACGCTCAATTTTTTCATCATTTTTCAATTCTTGAAGTAAATTGGAAATATCACTGGTCTTTAAGTCTGGGAATGCATCCTTGAAATCTTTTTTCTTCCCACTACCTTCTCTTCGAATGTGCTCCAAAATAAGTTCTTTTTTGTGTTCCCGGCTTAGCCCCCTAATTCTTGTATATAATCCTGGCCTTTCTTCGTGTTGATAGTAACGATGGGAGAGTATATATTTCACACCACTCGTTCGACCGACTTTTTCCACCACACCGAGTTCTAAAAACTTTTCTTTAAACTTTAGATCGCTCAAAGTTCTTTTCTCTCTTAATAGTTCTAGTTGATAAATTTCTCCAAATGAAAAAAAGGTTTGTTTTTCGTGTCCTATTTTTTCTAAAAACAAAATAAAGTTTTTATCTTTAACTCGAGCAGGAATCTCTAGGGACACTTGGGATGAATCGCTACCGGATAAATCTGGCAGTCCCTTTCCATCACGAATGGTCGATTCGAAAATCTGATCCATTCCTTGCCCAGATCTTTCTACGAGCCCCACTTTTTGAAACACTTCAGCGATCCGTCTATTTCGCCAAGCCTGCCGGTCTAATACATTTTCTGGGGTAATACCGGGTAAAAATCCGCCCGGACTTACAACAAGTAAATTACTTGGGTCAGCCTTGATAAACACCGATTGAGACACAATTGTATAATCACGGTGTGTTATAGCGTTTAAAATTGCTTCACGGATTGCCTGCTCATTAAAAGCAAGGACTTCTCTCTGTATTAACCCCTCTTGGATAGGTATGCGTATATTTCGATCACTGATTACTTTCCATACATTATCAAAAATCCCCAGAAAGGGCGCGCGCCATTCTTTACGGAAGTCGTGAGAAATTTTATTTGGTTCTTGTCGCCATTCAAAAATTATCTCGGCGCTTGGTAGCAACTGATCTATTCTTTCTTTTTTCCCAAGCAAAATGAGAGCCCCATAATTCAAGCCGTCATCATCCATAAGTTCCAAAGCTCTTAAAATATCCTTATCTGTTTTTTGTGAATAGCTATGATTGCGTAATTGCAAAAGTTCCCTTAATCTCTTAAGCGCACTTTCGTCAATGTCATTAAACAAAAAACTGGGAACAATCTTTGAAGAAAAATCATCGTCCACTTCTATGAAAATAACCCTCAACGTCTCTTGATCCATTTCTGTGAGTGATTCACCGGCTCTCATCGGATATGTATATTTTCCCCTTGATTGAATTGGCCTTCCTTTGGGCCTAGAGGGAATCTGAAAAATAACAACCCGCCCTTTCGGGTGGGGTAATTCCTCAACTTTTACCCTAACATCAATCACATTGAGTATCCGTCCGGGATAGCCCTGTAAAGTTCTTTGAAATAATTTTGTCCCGACAACGGTTCTACTTTTATTATCAATTCCAAAAATCAAATATCCACCGCCCTCATTAGCCAAAGCAGCGCAGTAGTCAAAAAGTTCGTCATCAGAAAATGAGCTCTTATTTTTAAACTCCAAATTTTCCCGCTCGGGCTCTTGAAGTAATTTTTCCAGCTCTTGTATTGTCATGCTTTTATCTCAATTAACTTTGTTGTATCGTTCCCGAAAATATCAATCACCTTGACGAGGATATTGTATTTTCCGGCCTTTGGATAAGTGTAATCCATTGATAGCTCCAACTTCGGCTCTTTGCGCGTGCGGTAGCGTTGATTCATATTGTGGAAAGTATCGTCCTCCTCCGTTTCTTCGTCGTGTTGATTGAACATCCAATCAACTGACCAATAGTCAATAAAATCACTCCAGTTTTTAACCTTGTCTTTTACTTCTTCCGGTAATAATTCTGGATTCGGAATAATAAAATCTTTGAGTGTAATCGTTATACATTTTCCTTCTGTTTTCGGTTCAACTTCCAAATACGCGAGCTCGTAAAAGTGTATATCTTCTTTCACTTTCGGGTCGCTTACATTAAGCTCCATTACCTCGCGCGGTATTTGGAATGTTGAAAGTTTTACGCCGTATCGCTCGGCTTCTTCTTTTACTAAATCGTGTAATCCCATTTCCCATTCCCAGCCAAGCACAGCAAGCGACTTGATTTTATTTTCTTTACATTCGCTCAATGCCTCGCGTATTTCGGAAAGCGTTACCGGAGCGTCCACCGCGCCGATGCGCACAAACGCTTTATCTTTTTTGCCATGCAGATTTGTAAACCCTTCTATTGATTCTGCGTGATAAAGCTCCAAAATAAACTTGAGATAATTTTTATAGCGGCCGTTGAGTTGAACCCAACGATGCCGCTCATACTTACCCAAGTTTTGAACGATAAACGGCTTTGCTTTTGCATCCAATAACCTTTTGCGTGCCGTGTGAATAGCAAAGCGCCCCAAATCAGACATTATCCATCGCCGATTGAGTTTCTCTGCCGCCACTCCTGTTGTCCCTGAGCCGCAGAAGAAATCGGCGACAATATCACCTTCGTTGGATGATGCCGTTATAATCCGCTCTAAAAGTGCTGATGGTTTTTGTGTTTGATATAAAGTTCTCTCTAAAGCCATCACATTTATATCGGCCATACTCCAAACCGAAGTCAACGCCTTGCCTTTTGATTCGGATAAATATTGTCTGCGATTGTCATTTCCTTGTAATCTATACTTTCCTTTTTCGTCCTGATGGACAAATCTTTCTTTGATATATTCTTCGGTATACGGCTCGTATTGTTTATTAAATAGAAACTTAGAGCTGCTCTTCGCGTAAAATAAAATGTTGTCGTGAACATGAATCCAATTCTGCGCGGCGGCTTTGCCACCAGATGGATTCTTCCTGTCCCAAATAATTTCTCTAACCAAATTTTCTCTTCCAAAAATTTCATCCATTATCGCTTTTACATAATGTCCAACATGCCAATCTAAATGAACATAAATTGAGCCATCATCCGCCAAAAGCTCTTTCATTAAAACCAATCGGTCATACATCATTTGAAGATACGACTGCATACCCTTGCCCCAAGTATCGCGGTATGCTTTTACTTCAAGCGCGGACGGCTCTTTGGTAATTTCCGCTTGGTCGCCGATATTTACCGTAAATGAAAAATCATCGCCAGTCGCAAACGGCGGGTCAATATAAATGAGATTTATTTTCCCCGCGTATTCTTTGACCAGCGAACCCATTATCAAAAGGTTGTCGCCCCAAATGAGCCGATTTTTCCAGGTCAAATCTTGCCCGCCTAAAGTGCGCTGTTCAATTTTATCTCTTATTAGTTTACCCTGTTTTATTGGAACGTTAAAAATATCTTCCTGTTTTTTTCCACGCGGAAGGTTAATGGTTTCAATTGTCTGAAACGGAAGCTCCACCCGCTCAACCTCCCTGCGCTTGCCGGGCCAGACAAGCTCTGTTTTATCTAATTTTGCTAAAGCTTCGGCAGATAAGTCAGTCGGCTGTATATTTTGTTTCTTTGACATATATTTTTATTTTACCACTTTTTTAACTATAGCCTCACCTCGCGCCACTTCACCCTTTCTCTCCACTCAACCGAAAAGAGAAAAAACAAATTAAATCCTCCCTAACCCTCCTTTACTAAAGGAGGGGATACGGAATCAATTTCCCCCAGACACAAATCTTCTGGCGAGTTTATATTCTACGGGCCAGGCGAAGAATTTCAGTTTCCAGCGCAACTGACAAATTAAAATGAATCCTAACTTCAAAATTTTATTGGCCGACACGGAAGAACCCAGCGCCGATTTTATACTGTGCGCGCCAAAGCGCACGTAGGCCTCCATCGATTCCACAAAATCACGATCTGACTTCTTAACCCACGGAAAATTTTTAACTGACAAATAATTTAACTCGTTAGCCGATAGATCTGCCCAGGCTTCCAGAGTTTTTGGTTCTTTCCAGCCGCTCGCCACGCATTCATCATACAATTCCGAACCCGGATACGGCCGGAACGCCTGTGGCCCCAAGATTTGAATTTCCGGACTTAATTTTACCACTCGGTCTATCAAGGCCAAAGTTTCCATCATTTCGCTCCGCGTCTCGCCGGGCAGACCGATCATAAAAGAATATTGCGGAATAATGCCATGTTTCAACGACATTCTGGCCGAGTTTATCACGTCCTCAGGCTGGATGTCTTTTTTCATTTTCTTCAGCAACCGCGGACAGCCGGACTCGGCCCCAAAAGATAAAAGGTAACAGCCGCTCTGCTTGAGTTTGGCCATAAATTCATCATCAATCATTCCTTCTCTGATATAGTTGGCGCGGACGGTCGTTTCCCAAGGAATAATCAGATCATTGGCTATCATCCCGTCTATTATGGCTTTGGCGCGCGCCATATCAACAAAAAAATTTTCGTCCCAGAACCTCAACGGCTTGTCCCGAAAATAATCTTTACTCTTGATGATTTTCAAATCCTCAAGCACCTGCTCCGCGCTGCGCGGCCGCCAGCTATTTTTTAAAATAGCGTTAATGCAAAAAGTACAACGGTGCGGACAACCCCGAGAAGTTAAAGAAGGAATCAATTCCAGCCTCTCCAAAATTTCTCTGGGCATTAAATCCCAATTAAACAACGGCATAGCCGCGGGATTATGCAAAGCCCTGATTTTATTGGCAATAATTTGCCGACCTTCTTTATAAACAATTCCGTCTATATCCTTCAAATTTTGGCCGTTGGCCAGCTCCAAAATAGTTTCTTCTCCCTCGCCCGCGCAGACAATGTCTATGAAATCATTTCTGACGGTTTGCTCCGGAAAAAATGTCGGGTGCGGCCCGCCCCAGATTATTTTACAGCCCGGATTTATGGTTTTGATCATTTGAGAAGCTTTTAAGGCCTGCCCGACTTGCATTGTCATCACCGAAAACGCCGCGAACACGCAATTTGGGGCTTCCGACTTTAAGCGCTGATGATAATTTGACTGCCTGACGCCGTCAATGATCTCAACCGGAACGCCGCGGCTGTCCAGATACGAAGCCATATTCAAAAGCCCGACTGCCATGGAAGTATCGTAATTTGATTTGGCGATATTGAAAGGGGGGTTGATGAGTAAAATTTTGCCCATGCGCAAATTTCATTATAAATAATCTAAGCGGTTTGCGTAAGTTTTTTAAAAATAGCGCAATGCTCGCCCGCCACCTGACTCCATTCCCGCCACGAAAAATTAATTTGCCGAAGTTTGTCTTTATACGCGGCCAAATTATTATCGTCCAATAAATATCTTATTTTATCCTCAAGGTCTTTTTCAGACAACGGATCAACAAGCAGCAAATGTCCGGTCAAAATGTCGTCCAAACCCGTCTCTCGCGTCAAAATAACGGCCTGGCCCAACCCAATGCATTCCAAGGCCAGATTGGGGCTTATCTCGGTTATGGAAGGCAAAATTAAAAAACGGCAACCGGCGATAATCTCCATCAGTCGGACATGTGGCACAACCCCCATCAACTTAACCCTATTCTCAAGACCGAATCCTTGTATTATTTTTTGCAATTTCTCCCTGGCCGGCCCGGCGCCAAACATCAGCAGATCGGCTTTTGTTTCAATGGCGGCAAAAACTCTGATCAGCCGCTCAAGATTCTTGAGCCCAATCAGCCGGCCGGCAAAAATAATCGAATCCTTAAATTGCGCCTCCGCTTGGCCCGCCCTGACGCGAGGCAGCGCGTTGCTTAAAATGACTGATTTGCCGGCCGGCACGCGATAATATTTTTCATATATTGCCGCCTGCAGTTTGGTGGAAAAAATTATCAAATTGATATTTTTCAATATCCAGCGGCAAAAACCCATCAGGATTTTTTCGCGCCGGCTTTTTTTGTTTTCATAATACTTGACCAGCGGCAAATCCGTCCAACCGCTTTGATAAGCTTTCTCCCACAAAAAGTCTCCGCCGGTCCGAAAAACAATTTTTTTTCCGCTCAATTTGGCCGCCATCATGGCGGGAAAGCCGACGCTCACCAAATCCAGAATATAAACAATATCCGCCCAAGCAGCCGCTCTATAAACCCGCCAAAAAAAGATCAGATAACGACCAAAAATATTCTTGGTTCTGTCAATAAAAATAACGCCGTTCTTGGCGGCGCTGTTTTGTTTTCCGTAAGAAACAATTTTCACCGCGCAATTTAGCCGTAAAAGACCGCGTGACAGATTAGCGGCATAGGTGGCCGGCCCCCCCACGTCCGGCGGATAAATTCCGGTCGCTATTAAAATTTTCATTTGCTTGTTATCGGTCATTGACGGGAATAGCCCCTTTAAAGACGAAAAATTTATAAGCCGTAAAATTCCAAAAAGCAATCAGCCCGGAAACGAAAAATTGCGCCAGCATATACCAAACGCCGAATAAATCCACTAAAACATACATAGCAACGGTATTGACAGCCAAACTGAACAGAGTTATTGACAGATAGACAACCATTTGCTTATACAAAACATCTCTTTGGCCATCTCCGAAAGTCCAAAATTTTTGCAAAAAAAAACTGACGAAAAAAGCCGCGACAAAAGACAGGACCGATGACAGCAAATACCACAGGCCCAAAATATCCGTAAAAAAATAAAGCAAAATAAAATTCACCGAAGCGGCCGTTCCTCCGGAAATTATGTATTTAATTATCCTCTTTCTTTTCTTTATTTGCTCCAATAAAAATTCTCTCATATTGTTAATCGGCCAATTATCCCTTTCATCCGTCCGGCAATCCCGTCCCAATTATATTTTTCCGATACTATTTTTCGACCATTCGCTATCAGACTTTGCCGCAACGCTTCATCGGACAATAAAATATTTATTTTATCGGCAATGCTTTGGGAATCCCTAACTTCACAAAAAAGTCCGGTTTCGCCGTCAACAAGAAAATCGGGAATTCCCCCGACCCGCGTCCCGATAATCGGCACGCCCGCGGCCATAGCCTCCAAAAAAGCGTTGCCCAGGCCCTCGGACAAAGACGGACGGACAAAAACATCGGCAACGGCCAGATATCGCGGCACTTCATCATTGGAAATGTTTCCCAAAAATAAAATTTTATCTTCCCCTCCTTCGCCAAGGCTTCGGAGGGCAAGCAATTTTAAATTATTTTCCAGCGGTCCTGAACCCAAAATCAGTAATTTAACATCGGCCGGCAAAGAAGACATTGCTTTAATCAGATCGGCAATTCCATTCTTTTCCACCAACCTGGAAGCGGTAATAATAACTTTCTCGTTTTCTTTGATGCCTAATTTTTCTTTCATATTAGTAATTGGTTTTAATTCGTAATTGGCGAGGGTAACGCCGTTCGGCACCACCTCAATAGGACACTGCACGCCTATTTTTCGCGCCCAATCGGCCAAAAAAACGCTAATGGCCTGAATATAATCGGCCTGGCGAAAAATTTGATAAAACCAATTTTTTAAAATACCGACTCTCCGTTCAATCTGCTCTGTCGGATCGCCTTCCTGCAAAGTTAAAAGGTACGGCACTCGCGGATATTTGTTTTTAAAAAATAAAGCGGCCAACCCCCCGAAGCTGGCCATAATCGCCCAGATCGCATCGTATTTTTCTTGCTGATATAATTTATTCGCCAACTTTGATCCTCGCCATGGCAACAAAAATTTATCCAATTTACCGCCTCCCCGACCCGTCCGATGAATATTGATGCTGCCTATCTTTTCTTGCGCCGGAAATTCTTTTTTGATTCGGGCGCAAATCAGATCAAAAGCAAAATCGTCGCCGAGCCGGTCGGTAATTTCTTTAACTGCTATTTCCGCTCCGCCAATAAGAGGCAGATAAGCCGTGGAAAAAATCAGAACTTTTTTCATAAACGGCGGGTTTGACTTAAAAAATAAACACTATTTTCCATTACCCGAAATGAAATTTTTGATATGTTCGGTCAGATCGTGCTTAGGCTTCCACCCCAATGATCTTATTCTTGATGTGTCTATATCCGCCCGTAAACGATTCCCTTTTCTGCGGGGCAACATCACAACTTTTGAACCGAACATCCGGGCTAACTGAATCATTGAATATCTCTTTTTTGATCCGATGCCAAAATTATCGCCCAGCCCTTTGTCGCCGGCTAGAATAAGACCGGAAATGATGTCGTCTATATGCGTAAAATTTCTGATTTGGGTTCCCGGCGCTACCACGGTCAGGGGCTTTTTTTGGCGATAAAGTTCTTTAAAAATACCGATCACTGTCGCGTAGGGACCTATTGAAATTTCCCGCGGACCATAAACATTATAAAAATACGTAATAACAAAGGGCAGGCCGAACCATGAACCATAATTTTTTACGAGCTCCGTATTGCTGGCTTTGGCCCAGGCATACGGACTTTGGTCGCGCCCCAACCCCCCGTCGCCAAATTTGGTGCTGGAGCCGGCATAAACGATTTTAACTTTACGCATCCGGCAAAATTCCAAAACAGCGATAGTCCCTGTTTTATTCAAATCCCATACTAAAGCGACGTCATCAAAACTTTTTTCAACCCGCGAATACTCTCCAAGATGGTAGACAATGTCCGGAGCTTCATGAATATAACGCTCAATATCTTTTGTGTGACCCTTAAGGTATTTGACGCCGAAAATATGGTTAGACTTTGAACCGGTGAAGTAATTATCCAGTGAAATTATTTTATTTGATTCATTCTGAACCAACCGCTCGCAAAGATGTGAACCGATAAATCCCGCCCCACCGGTCACCAGTATCGTTTTTGAGCATTTATTATTTTTTGCCATTATTGTTAGAAACTGTTTGAAAAGTCTTTTTCGTCGCGAAACTGTTCAATTTTGAGCGAAAAAAGCGATGAAAGGTGAAGGCGTATTGGTTGAAATCCGCCGAACCTTGAAGAGCTTTCTGCAGCCAAAATTGAACAGTTGCAGCAGAATATGGACTTTTCAAACAGTTTCTAAGTAATCTTTCTGAACTATGCCAACTTCGACTATCGCGATTTTAAAATCAGCCATAAATAAATTCGTATAAATTTTATAAAATAATATTACCTCAACCAGCGCTAAAAGTCAAAACAAAAAACGGGCCGCTTATAAGTCCGTTTTTATCCCGCGCCATAGATTATTTTCTTAATTTTAGCTGTTGACCATTTATCCGCTCACCGGTTTCACGCAGTTTTATAGTGCAGAATCCAGCCCCATCTCCCGCTTATATTGCGCCAGCCATTCGGACAATTCAACGGTCGGCTCCCAACCCAAAAGCTCCCGCGCCCGGGAAGAATCCGCCAGTGTCTCGCGCGGCTCCAGCACCGGATCAACATAAACGACGGGACCGCCGATCATTTTAGCGATCTCGTTAACGCTATAACTGCGATCGCTCCCGATATTGATCACTTCGCCCTGACCGACCCGAGGACTATTGGCCGCCAAAATATTGGCCTGAACCACATCTATCACGCTGGTAAAACCGCGCCGGTTTTCACCGGTTCCCCAGATAGTCATCGGTTCTCCGTTCAAACGTTGTTTCGTAAAAATTCCCAAAACCAGACAATAAGCGCCGTCCAGCCGCTGCCTATGGCCATAAACACTGAAATATCTCAAACAGACCGTCGGCAAACCATAGATCTGCGTAAATAGCTGACAATATCGCTCGCCAATATGTTTTTGCAAAGCGTACGGACTCACCGGATTTGACGCCATATCTTCGCGCAACGGCATCTGTTCCTGATGGCCGTAAATGGAAGAAGAAGAACTGTAAATTAATTTTTTAACCTTGGCGTCGCGGGCCGCCATTAAAACATTCAACGTGCCGTTAACAGTAAAATTTCGCTTGGGGATTTACGTTCTCCCGGCTGCCCAATAAAAGATTATCAATAACAATTACCTCATTGCCCCGACTGATAAGTTCGTCAACCAAATTGGAGCCGATAAAACCCGCGCCGCCCGTCACCAGGCATTTAGCCCTCTTCTTTTCTTGGACTTGAGGAAAAATATAAGACAACGAACGTTGAACGTTGTCTTTGATAACCTTTTCCCCGTAAACCCCGGCTAATAAATCCAAATCTTTTTTAGTGGAAAACAACAGATCAATATTTTTATTTTTTATGCTTTCTAAAACTTCCAGTCCCGCCTGGTCTCCTACTACTTCTTTATAGCACTGGCTGAAAGCCGCAAAGTCCTTGATAAAACAATGGCCGCCCGCCCCTCGGCCGCCTTTATGGATCGGCTCCAAATGCAAATCATTGAAGTTAAACGCCGGCCTGGCTTCACCTCCGGACTCGCCGGTTTTATGGACCGGATTCAAATGCGATGAGCCGATTCGCGGATCAGCCGCCAGAGCATTGCGAATCGTTTCCCAGCGGCAATTCATTTTTGCCGACAGATCATAAAGCATATTTATAAAAATAACCTTAAAATAAAACCAGTTATTGCCGCCATATTTTATCAATTCCGCTTCCCTGGCCAGACAAATTAACTGGTAGGGCGATTCGGGCAAGACATCCAAAATTTCCTGCGCCTTCTGGCGGTAGTCCTGATTATCTATCGGAAAGCCGACAATATTGCGCAGCGGGTTTGCCGCGTCGTACGCGGCCGTTGCTTCGGTTAAAAATTCCGGAGAATGGAAAACAAAAATATCGGGATTGTCCCGCTGAATTTTTTCGGTTGTCCCGGGCAAAAGAGTTGATTTGATAACCGCGATCTTACCCAAACCGATCTTCTTGATTACTTCCCGCAAAATACTGTCGTCAAAACCATCAGTGGTAGTGGGCGTAGGCACAGCGATAAAAACTATATCGCAATCTTTAATAATGCCGCCGTTAACGTTGTGCGGCTCTTCCATGGCATAACGGACAACCTCAAAACCGCGCCGCTCAAAGTCGTCGGCGTAATGCTTGCCTACCCAGCCTTGACCGATAAAACCGATTTTTTGATGCATAAATTAGTTCAATTTTTATGATTTTATATCTTATATCATAATATTATAAATGTCAAATTCAGATTCATAAGTTCCGGAAGACAGAAAAATAGAGCTAATCGCAAACAAAAAGACTCAACGGCGTCCAGACTTTTGGCCGCTATTGAACCTTAATTTCATATTTGAGATCGCCCTACCTTTTCTCGCTACTCGCGCGTTTGAACTCTTCCGCCTTTCGCGCATATCGGCCTTTATCCGCGGCCAAAGCGTCGGCGCAGGTAAATTTATACTCATATCCAGAACCGGTAATTTTTGAACCGTCAACAATAATGGGATAGGTATAAGAATTAATGCCCGCCGGAACGGTCGGCACCGCGCCGCGAAAGACATACCATAAAAAAGCAAATCCTAATTTACCAAGCCACATCGGAATACGAATTGTTTTTTTGCCGATATTGCGCGCCATATCCTTGAGCAGAAAAAAGCAATGGGGCGCAATATTAAAAACTTCGTATTCTTCTTTGATATTACCTTCGGCCAAAAAGAATATAATATCGGCGACATCGTCTTCGTGGATAAATTGGCGAGCCGACCTTGCTCCGGTCAGAGGAATTACAGGCAATCCTTCTTTCACCATCCGCAGTAAACCAAAACGTTTAAAAATGAACTGGCCGCGCGGACCGGAGATAGCGCAAGGCCGAACGATCAACACCTGCGGCAAAACGCCCTGTCTGCGCCCGGCTGACAGGTCCGCTTTGGCGCGACTAAAAACCGCCTGCAGTTTTTCTTCAATAACTTTTTTATCCACTCCGTAAAGATATTCTTCTTCGCGCAATGAATCGCCTTCCTTAAACCAATAATCCGTCGTATTTTGGGGCCTCGCGCCGTAACTGGCCACGGTGGAGAAATGGATGAGCCGCGGAATATTGTTTGAAAATACAAAATCAAAAATTTTATCCGCCGCGGTCAAATTACATTTATAAATTAAAAGTTACCCAGGAAAATTTAGGATTATCTCGGGTAAATTTATCTCTGCCGTCTTTCATATCCAACGCCACCACGCGAGTCACGCGCTCATCAGCCAAGAAAAGCTCCGTCAACATTCCGCCGACATAACCAGCCGCACCGGTAATGAAAATTTTCATGATTGTGTTTTAAACATCTAAATTAAGTTCCGTTCGTTGATAAAATGGTTCTGATTGTTTGCAAAATTATCATCAAATCAAGCAGCAGCGATCGATTCTTAATATAATAAATATCATAGGCTAAACGTTTATGGGTTTCCTCCACGGAACGCGGCGCCAATTGCTGAATCTGCGCCCAGCCGGTCAGACCCGGCTTTATCAAATTTCTGATATTATAATAAGGAATTTTTGTTTCCAATATCTTGGCAAATTCCGCAAAATCCGGCCTCGGACCGACGAAAGACATATCTCCCTTCAGCACGTTCCAAAGCTGCGGCAGTTCATCTAAGCGCGTACGGCGCAACCATCTGCCGATGCGGGTTATCTGCTTGTCGTCTTTATCCAACCAGCGGGCATCGGCGTTGACGCGCATCGTGCGAAATTTAATCTGTTTGAAAGTTTTATTTTTTTGACCCACCCGAAAATTCATAAAAAATACCGGCCCCCCGTCGTCCAGAATTATGGCGCAAACGATCAAAGGATAAAGGATTAACGAAACCAAACCGCCCGCCAAAGATATAATAATATCCAGCCAACGTTTGGGTAAATCGTAAAAATTATTGCGGCCGGAAGAGATATTTGACAAAAGCCACTTGTCGTCAACAAAAGATAACGGAACATACTGAAAAATATCCTGGTACAATTTTTGAAAATCAAAAAATTCTTTTCCCAAAAACATCAGCCCGTAAAAATAAGATACGACCGGAGCGGGCAGATCTTCCATTGATTCAATAACAAAAATAAGATCGCGGTTTGACGCCATTAAAGATTCCATCTGCCGGCGGCCTCGGCCGTCCCGGTCGCCGGCCAGGTCGCGGCTGTCAATTTTCGCAATCACCTGAAAACCGTAACGTTCATTTTGCTCAAGACAAGAAACCAACTCTTCAAACTCGGAACCCGAACCCACCAAAATCAGCTTTTTTTTAAAACTGAATTTCAATAAATATCCAATCGCCGTTCTCCATAAAAGAAGCAAAACGAAAGAAGCAAACAAGTCAATAAAAAGCACGGTTTTTGGAGTAATGTCATAAAAGGTCAGCAAATAAAAAAAGGAGATGGCGATAACGCTGTTTATCAATTGTGATTTCAAAAGCATTCCGAACAATTTTTTTTCTCCCAAATAAAAAGACCGGCCGTAGAGGTCGGCAATATAAAAAACCGCGAGCCAGACGACAAACAACAAAGAAAAAGGCAAAATATGCTCATCAAAAACCCTCTGGCTGGGAATGGCAAAATAGCGCAAAAATAAGGCCAGCCACAACGAAACATAAAAAACGGCCAAATCGCCGGCCAGGATTAAAAAAGTTAAAAATCTTTTTTTAAATCTGTTCATTGCTTTTAAACCGATTATAGCATAACATTAGCTTAAATTGAGTTAAAAGTCAAAGCTAAATCCCGCTCGGCGTCTGCTGAAAAAAACGTGCCCGCCGATAACCAAAGCTGATTACTTGTAATTATACTGTTTTATGCTTTTGAGCATATTGCAATATAATTTCGTCTAATCATTATCGGCTTTGGCAGGCGCGGCGCGACATTTTTTTCAACGGACGCCTCGCTTACATTTTTATTCGTAATTAGCGGTAATTCGTAATTTGTAGAAAATATGAAAAAAATATTTTATATCATCACCCAATCAGAGCTTGGCGGCGCACAAAAAAACGTGCTTGATTTAGCCTCGGGTTTAAAAGACCAATACGATATTCTGGTGGCGACCGGCCCGGATGGCGGCGTAGCGCTGAACAATAAACTGTTCCTGGAACGGATCGCGACTGTCCGCCTAAAATGGTTGCGCCGGGCCGTCAACCCAATTTTTGATTTTTTATCATTTTGGGAAATCGGCCGTTTAATACTTAAGTTCAAGCCGGATATCATCCATCTGCATAGTTCCAAGGCGGGGCTATTGGGCTCGCTGGCGGCAAGATTCTTCAGACCAAAAACGAAAATTATTTATACTTCTCACGGCGCGGCTTTTGCCGCTTCATTTTCAAAAACCAATAAAAAATTATTTCTCTGGATTGAAAAATTTACCGCGCCTCTAAAAAACAAAATTATTTGCGTTTCTCCGAACGAAAAAAAAACCTGGCTGGAATATCGCGCGGCGCCGGAAACCGAATTAACCGTTATCAACAACGGTCTTGATTTAAAAATTCTGCCTAAAATTTTATCTCCGGATGAAGCCCGGGAAAAATTGACCAGCATCAGCCCGTTATTTTTCAATGCTCTAAAAGGAAAACCGGTTCAAACCAAAATTATCGGCGTTATCGCCAATTTTTACCCTGATAAAGGCCTCCTCTATCTGATTGAAGCCGCCGATACGATTCTGCGAAAAACCGACCCTAAAGTGCTGTTCGCCGTCATCGGCGAGGGTCGAGAAAGAAAACTTTATGAAGCCATGATCAAAGACCGTAAAATAGAAAATAATTTTATTCTCATCGGTTCCGTTCCAGACGCAATAAAATACTTAAAAGCTTTTGATGTTTATGTTCAGCCATCGCTAAAAGAAGGCTTCGGCTATTCGGTTCTGGAAGCGATGGCCGCGGGACTGCCGATTGTCGCCTCGTCTGTCGGCGGAATTCCGGAAATGATAACCAATAATGCCAACGGGTTTCTGCTTTCCCCGCGAGACGCGGACGGACTCGCCAAAAAAATCTTAGAACTAATAAATGATCCGTCCCTGGCCGCCAAATTCTCCCGAGTATCACAGGAAAAAATCAAAGAATTCTCACTGGCCAAAATGATCGTGGCCACGGAAAAAGTGTATTTGGAAAAATAGCTAAACTAAAAAACCGTACTGCAAAAAACAGAGCGGTTTTTTAATTTTAAATTATAAATTTTTAAATTTTAAATCAATTTTAAATGAAATAATTTTGATTGTTTCGACAATCATCCCGTAGTTGCGGGATGTCCCGTAAAGCGGGACATTTAATCATTCACTTAAAATTTAAAACTGAAAATTTAAAATTATTTTCCCAGTCCTTTAACAAACTCCTCCGCCTGGTCTTTATAACCGGGGTCCAGCGCCGCCGCTCGCAAAGCTGAATCCCTGGCCTTCAGCTTATCACCGACTTGAGCGTAGGCGCCGGCCAAACCCGCGTAGGGCTCGGCGCCGTTGGGCGACAAATCAATCCATTCCTGATATAACTGAATAATCCGCGGCAAATCATTAGTCCTGTTATAAGCATTGATAAGCTGTTTAATGTCAGCCGGACCGAAGGTGTGATCCAAATCCCGGGCGATTTTTATCTCTTTGGCGCCCAAATCCTTTTGTCCCATTCCGATGGCAATAACGCCATAATTCCAATGCGATAACGTTACCTTATCGTTCAATTCAACGGCTTTTTTAAATACTGCCAAGGCCTCATCGCCGCGGCCCTGAAACATGCGCACCTGTCCAATATAAAAATAAAGCTCCTCCCTGGTGGGACTTAATTCCAGAGCCTTTTGCAGTAACATATCGGCTTCGGCCAAATAAGAATTGCCGGGGGCGGCAACCGAAAAATAAACCGTGGATAACATCATCATAAAGCGCACGTTCAACGGTTCCAACGCTAACGCTCTATTCATGCCGTCAATCGCCAAATCCGCGATCTTATTTTTTATTTCCGGCGGCACTTTATTATTTAAAGCCAAACCGACAGCCGTATCTTGCGTTCTCATCGCCACTTCCGGCAACCCAAAGGTTTCAATGTCATAAGCGGTTTTAAACTGCGCGATGGCCTCATCTACCTTGCCGGATTGCAACGTTTGCATAGCCTTGATACCGGTGATGCTGGCCAACCCCGGTTTAATATTTATAAAATATAAAAAAAATAAGAGGGCGGCCGCGACCAATATAACAAAAAAAGAATTCGGTCTGTTTGGCCGGCCAACGGGATTTGATGCCGGCGCCAAGCTCAAAAAAACTATAAAAGCCAAAATTGAATAGATCATCAGCAGCGTTACCTGGGTGTCAAACACGAAAAAATTCTGAATGGCGTAGGCGATCAAAATAACCGTAAAAATAACAGCGGTATAATGTTGAATCCTTTCCTGACGCCAAGCCAGCCATAAATACCACAAGGCCATGGCGACCATGGCCAAATAAGCGGCAAAACCGATTAAACCGGTATTCACCAAAATATCAAGATAAGCATTGTGGGCCCGATCAAACCAGGACTCAACCGGATAAAGCTGCGGATCGTAATATTTATTAAAAACAACGTAGTAATTTTCCGGACCCCAGCCGAAAATCGGCCGCTCCGCCAAACCTTTTAAGCTCATCTTCCAGGCCAGCAAACGGGTCTGAACCGTGGCCTCCTTCAAAGTAATATGGGCAACACGGGCCAGAGTAGCGTGATTTTGAACAAAAGTTGAATCGCGATAAATTCGCAATAAACCAGCCGACAAAACAATGGCCGCCAGAAAAATGCCGCCATACAGCTTTATCCTGTCCAGCCGGATGCCGCCGGGCCACTGGGCCAAAGCCTTTTTGGAAGAAAACATTAAAATTATCAACAAAGCCATCAAGGCGGCGACCAAACCCAGCACCGCTCCTCTGGTTTCGGTCTGATACATAATCAGCAAATTAAGAAAAATGACGCCGGCATAAAAAATCCTCCAGCCGGTTTGTTTTTTCTCCAGCATCAGCCAAAAAGCGAAAAAAGCGTTGATTAGCATATAGCCGGCCAAAAATGAAGCGTTGCCGATGGTGCCGTCAATTCTGACTCCGCCGCTGGAGCTGAAAATTCCCGCCAGCTGTCCCAGGCCGAAAAACGCTTCCGCGACACTGGCAAAAATGGACACGTCAAAAAATAAATGCCAGTCCTTTTGAGTTTTAAAAATATTAACCGCCACAAACAAAAATCCCAAATAATGTCCAAGCGAAATAACTCCGGCCATGCGCTCGTAATTTGACCAAAAACTATGATAGGTATTCACGCCAAAAACCGAACTTAAAATCATAACGACAAAATACGCCAGCAACGCCCTGAACAGCCAGGAAGAACGCGGCCGATAGGCTGGATCTTTGAAGGCCAGCCAAAGATACAGCGCAAAAATAATTTCCACGACTATCTGAAAAAAGGCCTGTTTGGGAAAAATATACGGGAAAATAAAACTGCCGTTCACTATCAGGGGCATAAAAAGGGACGCGAAAAGGCCGATCTTGATGGCGTTAACAAGCCAAGAACTATTATAGTTGTTTGCAGATTTTAACATAGCTTGCTATTAATTTTAAATTTTTCACCCTACGGGTGACCACCCGAAAGGTGGCAATTTTAAATTTTAATTGAATGATTAAATTGCCGAAACAATCAAAATTATTTCATTTAAAATTCATTTAAAATTTCAAAATTTATAATTTAAATTTTATCATTTCAATTTCTCATAATAATTTTTTATCTCTTCCCCCATCTTAACATCAATCTTACCGACTTGCGAGATTACCTCCCGCGCTTTAGCCGGCTGATTGCTTAAAGCATAACCCGCCGCCAAAATTAAATACCCGTCTTTTTTAATCGGACTTAACGTCAAAATTTTATCGCCAAGGTCCAACGCCTTATTAATTCTTTGGCGGTCCTTACCGGAAAAATAAAGGTTTAGCCAGGCCAAGGCGATATAATTTCTGGATTGCTCCGGCGAGCGTTCAATTGTTCCAAGGAGCTGCGTAGAAACAATAGTATAAAATTCTTCATTTTGCGCCAAAGCCGGCTCTTGGGCGATTTTATCAATATAATCTATCGCGACCTGATAGGCAATCTCCGGCGAAGCAAAAGTATTCAGATTAAGCGCGTCTTTAAAAAGCGGCGTGCCTTGCGCGGCGTCAGACGGCGGCAAAGATAAAATCTGATTAGCCAGATAACCGGCGTAAAAAGGTTTAAGATTGAAAAAATACATAACTAATAGCGAACAGCCAATAGCGAACAGCAAAATAAGTTTTTTAAAAATACTAAATTCGTCGTTGCGGGAAACCCCGCGCTGGTAAAACGCGGAAGTATCCCCGCTGTTGTCCGCGCCCGATTTCACGCAGTCCGACTGCGTGAAATTAGCAATGATCGCCAACGTAAAGAACAACATCAAATACGAAACGAAAGAATCAAAAATTAAAAGGTTCTGGACAAAATAGGCGGCTAAAAGAGAAAGAAAAATGACAGAAAATAAAAAACCATCTTTTTTATTTTCTGTCATCCCGGCCTCCCGCCTCGCCTCGCCCACTCGTCGGGCGAGGCGGGTGAGACGGGATTCAGGTATTGATTCAACCCGGATTCCCGCCTTCGCGGGAATGACAAATAAAACCAGCGCCCAGCCCGCCGCGCCAATCATTAACAGATAGCTTACCAGCCCCAGCCAGCCGAGCGTTGCGCCGTAATCAAAAATTAAATTATGCGCGCGGTCAAAACCATAAGCCTCAAAAGCCGCCAAACGAGACGATAAATACGGCCCCATCGCCGCTTCAAAATTTTCCGGTCCAGCTCCCAGCGTCGGCCGCGCCTGCCAGGCGCGCCAGGCGTCTTGCCATAAAATCAGACGACTTTGAATGGTGGGATCGCTCAAGGAAATACGGGTAAAGCGCGATAAAATGTGGCTGTTTTTGACAAAAGACGAATCGCGAAATAAAAATAATGAACCGATCAAGATGGCTACTGCGACTAAAAAAAATAGAGACCATTTTTTAACCCCCCCCAACCCCCCTTTAAAAAGGGGGTTAAAAAACAAAAATCCCAAAAATACGATCATTCCCGCCGCCAGCCCCAAGATTGCGCCGCGCGTACCGGAAAATAATAAACTAATAGCTAATAGCCAAGAGCTAATGGCAAAGAACCATTTTTTATTTCCGGCTGATTCAAAAAATAGATATCCTGCCAAAAAAATATTAAAAATCAAATATGTTCCCAAAAAAGCCGGGTTGCCAATCAAGGAAAAAACGCGATCAACGCGCGGCAATAAATCACCCAGGCTAAAAAACTTTTGAGCTATCGCCATAACCGCTACTAAAAAACTGACGCAGACCGAGATCTGCATTAAATTTTTCCAATCTTTTTGAGACTGAAAAACGCCAACTAACATAAAAAACCAACCGATAAAGTGCAATAACCCCCAAACGCCGATGCCCCGTTCCAGATTACCCCAAAAGCTGTTATAAAAATCCAGGCTGAAAAGAGCGGATAAAAGATTGATAACAAGAAAAGTTAAAACCGATAATATTAAAAATCCCCCCCAACCACTCTTTTTAAAAGTGGGGAAAAAATGCGCCGGGTCTTTTAACGCCAGATATAAATAAAAAACCGCGGCGATTTCCACCAGCGCGCGGAAAGCAAAAGCCTTGGGCGCGGTGTAAGGAAAAATCACCGCGCTTGAAGCCAAAAGCGGAATCGCCAAACAAGCGGCTAATAAAATTCTCAGAATCTTTAAAGAAAGTATATCGGATTTTGAGAAAAGAAACATTAACTAATTTTAAATTTTTCACCCTACGGGTGACCACCCGAAAGGTGGCAATTTTAAATTTTAATTGAATGATTAAATTTTAAAATTAAGCATTTAAAATTGATTTAAAATTTCAAAATTTATAATTGGCAACGAGGGAGAAATGAAAATTTTTCATTTCGACCGAGCGAACCAATTTCAAGCTCCACTTATAATTTAAAATTATTTTTTCGCCTTCAGCTCCGCCAAATCTTGTTTGGCCTCTTTATTGTCCGGCAGCAATTTCACCAATTGCTCATACCGCTCTATCGCCTTTTGTATTTGGTCAGTGTCGCGATAATACGCGGCCAAAGGCGCGATTAAATTAGCGTTATCCGGAAATTTGGCGATGGCTTCAAGCAATGTCCGTTCATACATTCCCTGCCTTGCCGGAAATTTATAACGATAGATATCGGCCAGCGACAGATAAAAATTATATTCCATCGGATCATTGGCTATGGCTTGCTTGATGCTTTCCTCGGCTTTGACCGGGTCGTTTAAAAAATAACCGTAAAGATCCGCCAAATTGACAAAGGGCGTTGAAGCCTGCGGCCGGATTTTAGCGGCAAAAAGGAAAACGTCCCGCGCCCCCTCATAATCGCCCGCGCCTTTTTTCAGCACGCCCAGATACAGCCAGTCGCCGAAACTGTCGCTATCGGCCTGAAGATTTTTTTTCACGTCTTCAAATCGCTGCCGAAAAAGCTGCGCCGCTTCCGGCGTCAAGCTGATGTTTTTTACTTCAAACGACGCCAGCAATTTGTCCGGCGTTAAAATAATATTTTGATTAGCCGCCTTCTGTTGATATGTAAAAAAAATATTACCGGCCAAAATCAAAAAAATAATAACGCCAAGGATAATAAAATTTCTTTTAGACATATGATTATTAATTTTAAATTTTTCACCCTACGGGTGACCACCCGAAAGGTGGCAATTATAAATTTTAAATGAATAACTAAATTTTTAAATTTTAACTCTGCAAGTTCTGACGATTTTTGAAAAAATTAGATTAAATTCTTCCGCTTCTTTCCATAATTTACGCGCTTCGTCTTTTAAGAGTGGGTTCGCGCTAACGATTATTCTTAACCAATATTTTGTTTCTTTAGTTTCTTTCTTGCAAATGCTTATCTTATGAGAAAAATCTTTTTTGAATCAGCTCCGTTAGCTTCACAATAATTAGCTCCAATACTTGTACCTGATTTGACCAGTTGATTGATTAGAGAATTATTAATGGTATTTACTGAAATTTTAGCGGAAAATTTTAAAATTTCTTCAGCGAATTTAGCGGTTCTTTCTTCTAAATTATACTCTTTATCCGCCATAAATTTAAAATCTATTGATTTAAAATTGATTTAAAATTTCAAAATTTAAAATTTAACATTACCCGTAGCATATCACCTTTCTCCCAAAAAGAAAACCCCGCTTCTCAAAATTTTGATATATCAATACATCAAAATATCAAGTTTAGCGGGGTTATTCTTTTTGGCCTCCTGTCTTAAGTCACAAGCGAAAGACAAAGGTTATAACTGTCAGATTACTTGCTCACTGTCTGGGCTGACAAGTTAGATGATGGCAAACCGCTCACCAGGTAGCCGTTAGTCCAGTCGCCGCCCGTGCCGTATGTGGTGGTGTGGGTGGAACTTGACCAATCGGACCAGATAAAGTCGTTGCTGACATCATCGTCAACCGTCGTGGTTGACATCAGACCGCTGTTCATAGCCAGAACAGCAGCTCCATCGCCTTGCAAGTTGGTAGTCACTGAAGCGCCTGAACCCGTGCCGCCTAAAGTGGCTCGCAGTTCAAAGGTGCGCGACGCGTTGGCTGATACGGTCCTGGAGGTCGTTGACAGACCCCAAGTGCCGGGCGACGCGTAGAGATAGAAGTTCTGAATGCCGCTGGCGTAATCCAAGTAAAGAAAGGTATTGGATGTAGTCGCGGTAATTGTCACTTCTCCCGCCTCGGTTACATCAACCAAAGTAACGTCTTTAACGGTAATCGGACCGCCCGTCGTCGGGTTGGTGGTCGCGATCTTAAAGGTGAATTTGAACAAATCAATATCACCTTTCGCGTCAGCCGCCACTTTAAACTTGTAGATGGCCATCGTGCCATTTTCCAAAGTTGAAGTCGGCAAGGTTACCAGCGAAACCGTCGGCACAGAGCGGAAGATAAACGCCGCTGTCTGGCTGGTGGTTGAGCTGAAGTTGCTGATGGAAGCGCCTGACGATTGGCCGGTGCCCACATTATCGTCCGTGCTGGTTGAACCGCGATAATCAATAGCGACCTGATGGCCGGCCGTTGCCACGGTATTGGTGGTGTAGATCGGCGCGACATCCGCCTTGATGGTTACGATCTTATTGGTATTGGGTTGCAGCACTAACGGCGTGGCCAAAGTAAAGGTTGAACTCGCGTTACCGAGCCCGCCGGTTACATTGCCGACGCCCAAAACTCCCTGGCCCAGCAAAGTTGAGCCGTCATAGATATAGACCTGGCTCAAATCGTTGCCGGTTGAACTGGCATTGCTCAAAGCCAAACGAATCTTGGTAACATTGATGACTTCGGAAGTGGCGTAGAATTTCAACACCGTCATCACGTTGCCGGTGGTATTGGCCGCGATGAGTTTGCCGGTCGGAGTGGAAGAATCCAAAACCGCGGTGTATTGGCCCGACGCCGCGATAGTCATAACCTGGCCGTCAGCCGCGTTAATGCTTTCGCTGACACCCAAAGTCGTGGACTGGCCGGTGGTGGTAACCGCCGCGCCGGCCGCAATGCCCCACTGGAAGCTGCCAGCGTTAGTGGCGTTACCCGCAATATTGCCTTTCAAAGCCACTGTCTTCTGGGTGCCCTTCGGAACAATCAAAGGAACATCCAGGGTGAAAGTTGAAGACCTGGTGCCATCTGCCCCACCCGAAGGATTAACCACATTGGTGCCAGTATTCAACGCTGTCGCGCCATCCCATAACTGTATAGTTGAAATTTCTGTTTCAGCTGAAGTTACGGTGATATCCTGCAAAACAATGGTGGTCACCTTAACATCTTCGCCGGAAGCGGAAGCGTCAAAAATATAATTGGCAAAGGTGTAACCGGTAATGCCTTTGATAACGGTCTGGGCAACCGGCGTGCCGGAAACGGAGATCGTCAACGCGCCGGCTTTCACGGTCATGGTATTAGCCGTAACCTGCGTAGCCGGAGTCGCGGTAATGGCATTGCCGGTAGTCGCGCCGGTAATGCTGGTGATCTGACTCGTCGGAGTATTAAAGCTTATCGCGATAGTGGCGTTAGCCGCCGGATCAGTGCTCATATTACCCTTCACGATAATTTGAGTCGTGCCCACCGGGAAAGTAACCGTGCCCGAGAAAGTTGCGGTGCCATCCGGATTAGTAACTGATGTTTGAGCAGAACCGTCAACCGGACCGGCGATAATCGCGCCATCCGCTTTACTCAAAGTGATATTGGTAAAGTCAGACGAAGTAGCGGTAGATCCTTCCGCGTCGCCCAAATCAAGAGTCAAGATCATGCTGGTCACATTAACCGCTTCGCCCTGAACCACAAAATCAAACGCGCCCAAGATAACTCCCTGCGCGCCTTTGGTAATGTTGGCGGCCGGGGCCCCGGTCGCGCTCTTGTCAATGCGCAAAGAACCGGAACCAACGGTAATCGTGCTGTGCCTTTAACCACTATATCGGTCGCGCGATAAATATCAAATTTGATCGTCCGAGCCGATCCGCCCACAACATCGCCGTTCACCGTGAATTCTTTGGACAACCCCTTGCCGATCAAAAGACCGGCGGTGCCAAAAGACGCGGTGTAATACTTGCCGTCCGAAGAAACAGTCGTGGCGTATTTGGTCGTGCCGTCAGAAACCACCACATTGGCCAAGTCAGAAGCCGCCGCTGAACCGGATTGATTGAACCTAATGGAATAGATAGTCACGTCTTCAACCGAACCGGCTGTCAATTTAAGGCCGGAAAAATTAAAATTAGTGGTACCAACCGCCTTAGTGGTAGTTGACACATTCAATGAACCTGCTGTGCCGGAGAATGTTCCGATACTCAAGGATTCATTGATGGTCTGGCCATTGCCGGTAATCGGCAAAGTGCCCGAAACTGTGGCAATAGTTTCTACCGCTACTAAAGCCAGCGAGGCAACCTGGCCAGCATAGCTGGTGCCGCTTACCGCAGGCATATTAGCCGCCAAAGTGTAGTACTTGGTGGTGTTAGCCGGAATGGTAATGGTTTCGCGAACCACAACTTGATGCGAAGCATTCAAGGTCTGGTTTAAACCAACCTGAAGATTAGTCGCGTTATCAATCAAAGCGACTGAAGACAAAGCCGCGTCCGCGGCCAAACCGGTGCGCTGGGCCGTGATCGCGGTAATAGAAACGTCGGAAGCGCCGGCTGTCAAAGCGATTTTCGTGAACGGAACGCGGGCCGCCTTCGCAACGGCCACGCCGGCCGCCGGAGTGTCTGAAGCTAAAGCAACGGTAACCGCGCCAGCCGCTGTTGAAGTTGATGGGCTGGTTGAGGGACTGGCTGAAGTTCCGCCGGTGATATCCGCGCCCGCAGTATAGGTGTCGCGATCAACGGTATTTATTTCATAAACTGAATCCCAATCATAACCGGCCGCGGTAAACGCCTCGGCAGTCATGTTGACCCATTGTTTTGAACCGCTGTCGCTGTTTGGAGTCGGGACTAAGGAATATACTTTCGGATCGCCGACAGCTCTCACTAAAGTAGAAGTTGTAAAAGCGTCCATTTCCGCTTGCGTCACGGTCTTAATAGCGCTCCAGCTCAAATGTCCATAACTGTTAAACACGGACGGGCTCAAAATCAATCTCTTGAATTTTTTTGCGCCGACGTATTTAGCAATATAAACATCAAAGGTATTGGCAACTCTGATAGTGTCACCCTCGTTAATGGTGGCAGCCATAGCAGCCAAAGGAGCCAAGGCCGCGATACCGGACAGCCACAAAATCGTGGTGGCGCTGGTAGTCACGGAAATGACTTTTTTGAATGTTTTACTCATTTTTAATTTAGGTATTTTATCCCGCAATTAAATTTCTTTAATTGACGGAATGATTGGCAATTCTTTTGATTGTTTTTTCCTTGCGAGAATTCTGTTGGACTTTTCAGCCGCAGAATTGTACCCCCTCGCGCTTTGACCGCTGATTACGCGGATTCTAGACCGCGGATTACGCTGATTTGAAGCAGATACTGCGGATAGAATTTAAGTATCCGCGTTGATCCGCTATAAATCCGCAATATCCGTGGTTACAGCGAGGTGTCCTCGAGGTTTAATCTGCCACCCCCCTAATTATTCATTCCGCATAGTCAACGCTAAAGCCAAGCTAAGCTTGGCGAACAAGACAATCGCGCAATGGGGGCCAAGTAGAAATAATCTAAGAATTGATTTTTTATGTTTTATTTAATTAATGTTTTTTTATTCCTCGCCCCTGATTAAAAACCAGGCGCAAAGATTTCAAAAAGCCACTCGGAAACGAAACTCAAAACACAGGAGGGATTTCAACCTCAAATGTTTGACGACCTGCAGTTTCTTTCCGTGCTTCAAGCGGGCCTAATCCCGTTAGAAATTATTGAATAAATGATTCTTTAAATAACTCGCTTGGCTGATGAATGCGCCCCCATCAACTAAAGAGTATTCAATAATTTCTAACGGGACAAATCCCTTACTTAAGGCAAAAAATGGTCTTTTTTTCTATTACAAGTATATAAAAGAACTCACTGATAGTCAATTAAAACCGCTTGTGGACAACTTATCGCCTATTGAACCAAATCGTTCGCGGTAGAACTAGCCGCGCCCTTAACTTCCGGCGTAACCGCGTCTTGCGTCATTTTATCGGTCCCGTTATCAATAGCTTTTGCCGCCTTAAGCATCTCCAACGCTCCCTTAAAATCATCTTCAATTAAAGCCTCTTTAGCCTTATCTAACAAGTCTAAGCTCTGCTCAAACTGATTGATTAAAACAGCTCTTATCGGTGATTTATCAGCGGCCGGGCTAGCTTGAGTTATCTTCAGCTCTTTGGCCTGGATACCGTCTTCGGTCTTTTTTATCGCCTCACTCAATTTAACGGATATATCATCATTTTTAACGTCAAAAACCCCCTGATTAGCCACCATAGTCTCCAAAGCCGTAATACCTGCTCTTTCCACTGCTTCCGTCGCATCCGCCAATTTAGCGGTTAAATTTGGCTTTATATCGCCTGACAGACCCTCTTTGGCGGCTACCAAAGCCCTACCTGCCTCACTAGCCTTATCGCTCACCATTTTAGCCGCCGCTAAGGTCTTTTGGGGTTCGGCCTTAATGCCCGTTTTGGGCAATTGTTCATTAACTGTGGATAACTGATTTTGGATACTCTCCACTACCTGAGACATTTTGGCCACTTTTTGGTCAGCCGAATCATTGCTTTTAACCACATCTGTCAATTCCTGAAGCCTTGCGTCAGCCAATTCGGTCTGCAATTTAAGACGGCTTTCATCGGAAAAAGAAGCGGACACTCTGGCCCTCTCTATGGTTAATTTAACCGGATAAAGCGGACTGCCGGGCAAACTCTGCCCTGCGGCCCAAGTCGTTAATATGCCGCCGCCTAAAATAACCAGAGCGGCGACAGCCAGACTATGCGCCCAATTAAAAGACGGCTGTTCCACGGCATTGCTCCAAAAAGCGAAAAGTTCCCTTAAAACAAACACGTCTTTGTTTAAAAGGCTCTTTTTCCGGTCCATTTCCAAACGAAATGCCAATTTCGCGCGGCAAGACAAAACCCAGTCCTCGCTGGGTTTAATGGCTTTCAAAAGCTGAATTTTAGTTATGAGTTCGTTATCTTCCATACTAAAGATGACGGAGAAATAGCAAAAGTATTACATGTAGTTCTCTCCATCCTTTGTAAAGGAGGGTCGGGGTGGATTTAAAGCCCTTATTTAAAGCATAAAAGCATCATCATAATTTTCAAGCACCAATTTTCAATTTACAATGAATGACCAATGATTTAATTTTCAATGTTTGAAAATTCATTGAAAATTGAGATTTGAAAATTGAAAATTTACTTCAAGACCTCTTTTAGGCTTGCCAACGCCCTGGAAAGCAACGTCCTCACCGTTCCCTCCCTTTTATCCAAAATCTCCGCTATTTCTTTGATTTCCAGCTCATCCAAATAACGCCAGATAATAACCTCCCGATAATCCTCGTTCAAGCAACGGAGGGCTTTTTTAACCATATCCATTTCCAGGCCCATCGCCGCCCTCTCTGCCGGCCCGTCTGATTTATCGGCAATGAATTTATCGGCAACATTTATCGGCAATTTATCGGCAAAAGATTTATCGGCAATTTCTTCCAGCGATATCGGCATTTTATCTTTTTGCCGATAAAAATCAGTGATTAAATTTCTTGCTACTCGGTAAAAGAACGCCCTAGGATTCTTTAGCGTCTGATTGCTGATTGCTGATTGCTGATTGCTGGTATATTGCCAGCACCGCAAAAAAACCTCGCTCGTCAAATCCTGCGCCTGTTCCTCCGAGCCCACACGAAAATAGATGTAGCGATAAATCTTGCCGACATGAGCGTCGTAAAGCTCGAGAAATTGTTGTTCGGAAATATTTTCAGCCATCTCTTTCTGTCTATAAAAAACTAAAATATAAACGCAAATCTCAAAACGCAAATCTCAAAACGCAAATCTCAAAACGCAAAACTCAAAACTCAAAACAACAACGCAAAGCCTTAAAACTTTAAATCCATCCCGCAGCTGCGGGATACCAAAGTTTTGACTTTTGACATTTGAGTTTTGAGTTAAAAAATCAGTAAAACTCTTTTTTTATAAATACCTTCAGCTCCCCGCTTAAGTCGTCTCTATCTTTAGCATATATCAAGTTTGCTTTCAAATAATTCAAGGGGTCTCCCGTAGTCAGCCACTGGCCGTCTTTAATTTCTTTAGCAAAGAACACGCCGCCGCGCTTAACATAAGTTTTTATGGCATCCACGATCCATAACTCATTATTCTTTCCCAAGGCCGTCTTTTTCAAAATATCAATAATTTCCTTATCCAATATCATCCGGCCAAAATCCGCGAGGAGCGACGGAGATTGCTTAACGGACGGTTTTTCCACAATATCCTCTATCTGCATAGTGCCCTTTTTTAATTTCACTATGCCGTACCGAATCACTTCTTCCGGCGCCACCTCCTGAACGCCGATCATCAAATGCCCGTTTTTATTATAATCATCAACCATTTGTTTGGAGAAAGAAATTTTTGACTTCACCAGATCATCGCCCCAAACGAACATAAAAGGTTCGTCGTCAACCAAGTTGGCCGCGCTTAAAACCGGCGTCCCGTTGCCGTAAGGCCCCTTTTGGCGCACGTAAATAAAATTCGCCATTTCGGAGATTTTTTTAATGCTCTCCCGAAGTTCCTCCTTGCCCGCTTTTTTGAGATCGCTCATCAGAGCCCAGTTCTGGTCAAAGTGGTCCTCCAGGGGCTTTTTATCCCATTTAGTGACTAAAATTATGTCCTCAATGCCGGCCTCAACCAGTTCTTCAACCACCAGCTGGATAATGGGCTTATCCACAATGGGCAACATTTCTTTTGGCATGGCTTTTGTTGCGGGTAAAAGCCGGGTGCCGGCGCCCGCCACCGCCACAATGGCTTTTTTGATCTTTTTCATATTATTCCTACAAATTACGAATTACCGCTAATTACGAATAAATCGTCCCCAACCCTCCCTAAAAATGAATTCATTCCCCCTCCTTTAGGAGGGGTTAGGGGAGATTTGAGTCTATTCGTAATTGGCTAAAATTAGTAATTGGTAGGAGGAAAAAATTAAATTAATTTTTTTCTGCAAATTCCCTTCAATTCCTCATTAAATTCCGCGATGGCTTTATCAACCAACGGATGAAAATTTTTATATAATTTTTTATTCTTGACGATATTGCCCGCTTCAAGCAAAGAATCAAAAGTTCCGGCATCCAGCCATTCACCCTTAATGACGCCGACTTTAAGCCGCTTATTTTTTAAATACTCGTTATTAACATCCGTTATTTCAATTTCGCCGCGGGCGGATGGCTTGATTTTTTTAGCTATGGCAACAACTTTTTTGTCGTAGATATAAAACCCAGGCACAGCGTAATCGCTAACCCATTGCTTGGGTTTTTCCACAATTTGCACTGCTCTTTTTTGGCTGTCAAATTTCACCACGCCAAGGCGTTCCGGATCTGCCACTTTTTTGGCAAAAATCTGCCCGCCGGATTTAAAGTTTTTCACGATCTCCGAAAAATCATTTTCAAAGATATTATCGCCTAAAATCAAAGCTACACTTTCATTATCAATAAAATTCTCTCCCAAGACAAAGGCCTCGGCCAATCCCCGCGGCACCTTTTGTACCTCAAACACCAGCCGGACGCCATGATTCTTAAAAATTGAACCCAGCAGATTCAAAAATTGGCCGCTATGGTCTGGAGAGACAATAATTAAAATATCCCGAATACCCGCTTTTATCAGAGTATTTAACGGATAAAAAATCATCTGCCTGTCATAAATAGGTAGAAGCTGTTTGGAAGTGGTGGCGGTTAGCGGAAACAGTCTTGTCGCCGTTCCGCCGGCCAAAATTATGCCCTTTTTTACCATTGATTTATCATTGATTTTAATTACCCTTATTTTACCCTTATTTTAAATACCCTTAGAGTTACCCTTAATATACCCTACCCCTTAAATATATCGGAATTTATCGGCAAGTTTATCGGCAATGATTATTTTATCGGCAATTTCCGATAACTCCCGATAATTTCCGATAAACCTTACTCGTTTCCGATAAAACATTAAACCCTATAATAAATCATTGCCTTCTTACTGCCATTCTTTTTCAGTAATCCTCTGATAGCCAAATCCGTAATTTCATTGCGCAAAGTCCTTTCCGAAGTGCTGTTGCCAAATAGGGGAATAATCTCGGACATTTTCAACGATCCGGCCTGATTCAGAGTTTCCAATATTTTTTCCTGCCGTCCGGACAGTTCATTTGAAAAAGTGTCCTTAGGCCGCCTTGCCTTTTCCTTTTTTTCTTTTATATTGTGCGACATAATATTGTCTTGTTCCCTATCTTCGTGATTCTTCGCGATGTTCCCTATTCGTGTTAATTCGCGATAACAAAAATCAACCTCCTGTTCCAACTTATAATATTCAAAATCAAGTATTGACCAATTTATCGGCTTAACCCAGTTTTGCGCTTTGGCGATCTGAAAATATACCCGTAAACAATTAATGTCTTTTTTTATTCCGTCAATATCGCCTGTTGCCACACTAACCGAGTTCAGCTCGGCCGCTATTTCATTGCCCAACTGACGCATCTGTCTTGCCAACACCTCACCGGCCGGAAACCTGGCCGTCACCCGATAAATAGCCAAACTCAAATTTAGAGCCCTCCGTGAAAATTGGCTCTTGTCCATAACGATATATTTTTGCCCCGCCCGCCACTGCCGGGCTATTGTTTTAATAATAAACCCAAGCTATATAAAAGGTCAACCGCCAAGCCGCGAATAAACGAAGATTCAAGTGAGCCGCTGAAGTCAGACTTCAAGGGCAGCCAGAAGTCAGACTTCAGCGGTTCCATCCGCGTTATGCTCCGCGATCGCATCTAAGTTCCGCGTTCATATCCGCAGTATAAAAACCCCATCTAAAAAGATGGGGTTGAAAATGCTACGTTTTTATAGGGGACGATCAGCCAAAAATTCTTTCAGCGCCTCCGGCCACGGCCGCAGAGGCGGCAATTTGGTGTTGAGTAAAATTGAATATTTTGGCCGTTTGGCCGGGCGGGAAAATTTTGAGGATGACACGGGGGTTAATTGAGGAATGCTATCATTGTGCAAATTCTCTTTTTTGTCATTCTGAACGGAGCGCGAGCGTAGTGAAAAATCTCCCGCGGATGCAGGTCTGGCATTCGTCAGATATCCTTCGCCGCCTGCTGACGGTTCAGGATGACGTTGTTGTGCCATCTCAAACAAAACCTTCGCCGCGCCAAACCAGGTCATCGGCGCGCCTTCATTGATTATGTGATAAATGCCGAAAGGATACGGTTCCCCGCTTTGTAAAAGGGGGGTCAGAGAGGATTTTTCCAATCCGCGTCCAAATCCGCGCACTTGCTCCGTGTTACTATCCGAGATTTCCACCAACCACTTCGTTCTCTCCGCCAGATCCGGCGCATAGGTAAAATTTGCTAATTCTTCATCAACAATTTCCAGCTTTTTTTTGGTTCGTGCCAAAAATAACATGGTTTCAAAAAAACTTTTTTTAGCCGAAGTGCTTTGCGCCGGCCAGCCGAATAATTTCTGCAAACGAATAATATAATATTGACCGCCCGCCTTTTGCACCTCCTGCTCGCCCATCAACTTTGATATTCCATAATTTTGAATAGGGAAGGGCTCATCATTTTCTTTATACCCACCTTCTTTTTGCCCGTCAAAAACATAGTCGGTCGAGTAATGCACGAATATCGCTCCATCATCGCCCCCCCTACGCAAAGAATCTCCATCTCCCGCCCCCCTTACGCAAAGGGGGGTTGGGGGGTTATGAATTTCCCTCGCCGCCTTCGCCAAATACCCCGGCGCCAAACCATTTAACTTTTTCGCCAATGCAAATTCCGCCGGCTCTTCACATCTGTCAACATCATTATACGCCGCCGCGTTAATAATAATGGCCGGTGATAATTTTAAAACCTTATCTCGCACTTGCGCTTCATCCGTGATATCAATAGTATTGATGTCCGACATCAATAATTTGTCCCAGCCGAAAACTTCATAATCGGCATCAGCCGAAAAAACCCGGACTAATTCCTGGCCGAGCATTCCTTTTACACCGATAATCAAAACTTTTTTCATAACTTAAATTTAACTTTTTGCCGCTGTATTGTCAAAAATCAATCCCTTCTCTCAATCTACAAATACTTCAATACTTCAAAGTATTGAAGTATTTGCATAAATGATTATCCCCAAATTTTAATTTTCATAAAAAATTCCCCCAACCGCGTTGCGCGATCAGGGGCGATAATGTTGAATGTATCATTTCATTTACACGTTAGAATGTCACTATGCCAAATGCGACTCCAAAATCATTTTATCCACGATTTCGGTTTCGTTCAATATCCAAACATAGTCCCGAAAATCCGTCTGGAAATTGAAATGCCGGCCAATGCTGTTCAACAGAAATTCGGTTAGTGTTATAAAACATCCTTTTCCATTGATTGCACGTTTGCCGCAATCGTGTATCGGAGACCATCTTCTCCACACGCCCTCCCGAATTTCCGGGATTGACTCGGCCATGCGTTCCGGCCATGCCCAGCCGCCGCATTTGTGTTCGGAACAAAAATAATAACTGTCTCCGTGCGCGAAAGCGATATTTTTTCCGGATTCTTTTTCATTGGCCTCGCGCGCCTCGTCATTTATTCCGAGCACCAATCTCGTGCAGGGCTGTTCCATAACATGAAGCTCTCCTTTGCCTTTTATATTTATTATTTCGGCTACTTTCTGACCACACTTGCGACATCGGCCATGACTAGAAACTGTTTCCCCATCTGACAAACTCACTGAACCATTTCCTTTTGCACTAAAATCCCGACCATGCGGCAAAACATAAGATAAAATAGCCGCCCCCCTTCCTTCCAAATTCGCAGTAGCAATATCCCTAAAAACTTGTGCCATAATCAACCTCCTTTCAAATCATTATTTTATGTTAAACCTTAAGAACTAACCCTGCTTTCCATATTGTTTTTATAATACTCCGATGATGGCCGAATTTCAAGGAGGAACAACGCCAATTTAACGACTTGCGATATCGTTAATTTTGATTATCTTTGTTGATACTGTTTTTTATAATATTCCAGATACTCGCCGGATTTTATTTTCTTCCACCACTCCCCGTTCTCCTTATACCAAGATATTGTGCGACGCAAACCGTCTGGCCAATCAACGCTCGGCTGCCAGCCCAGTCCCCTTAGCTTTTGCGAATTTATCGCGTAGCGCCAGTCGTGTCCCGGCCGGTCTTTAACGTATTCTATCATTTCTTCGCCAAAGCCCATCTCTTGCAAAATAAATTTAGTCGTTTCCAAATTGGTTTTTTCATCGCCTGTACCAATGTTATAAACTTCGCCGGGCTCGCCTTTCTCCATAATCGTTTCTATGGCCGCGCAATGGTCCTCCGTAAATATCCATTCGCGCATCTGCTGGCCCTGACCGTAGACCGGAACTTTTTTTCCTTCCAATAAATTAGTTATAAAAAGTGGAATTATTTTTTCCGGATATTGATTATGTCCGAAAACATTGCAGGAGTGTGAAACGATTATCGGTAAATTATAAGTTTTAAAATAAGCCCGGCAAAAATGATCCGCGCCGGCCTTAGAAGCCGCGTATGGACTATTTGGCGCGAACGGACTTTGCTCGTCAAATGCGCCGTCTTTTATAGAACCAAAAACCTCGTCTGTGGAAATCTGAATATATTGTGCGACATTATACTTCTTCGTTGCTTCCAGTAGGGTATAGGTGCCAAAAATATCGGTTCTAATAAATGCGTCCGGCTCCAAAATTGACCGGTCAACGTGAGTTTCCGCCGCGTAGTTGATTATTTTATCCACGCCTTCGCCGATCGCTTTGGCCACATCCTCCGCATTGGCTATATCCCCTTTCAAAAAAGTATAATTTTTATTCTGTGAAACCTCTGCCAAATTTTCCAAATTCCCGGCGTAAGTTAGTTTATCCAAATTCACCACTTGCCAATCGGGGTGTTTTTTTAAAATATACTTGATAAAATTGCTTCCCATGAAGCCAGCCCCGCCGGTGATCAATATCTTCATATTTTTAAAAAAATTAAATCCCTCCTATCCTCCCCTTAAAAAGGGAGGAAAAATTAAATAATCTTATACGACGAGTCAGCCTGTTCTTCCCACCTAATCTCGTCCGGCTCTTCTTTCTTACCTTCGCCTTTATATAATCTATCCGACAAATTAAAGCACCAGGCGTCTTGATCGCCGACGCATTTGTAGCCGTGCACCACGCCCGGTGGAATAATTATCATCATGGGATTTTTAACGCCGACTTCAATTTTTATATGTTCGCCGCAAGTCGCGTTTCCCTCTCGCCTATCCCACAAATAAAGCTCAAAATTTCCCGGCCCTAAAAATATAAAACAATCGGATTGCATTTTATGTTCGTGCGGCCCGCGAATTACGCCCGGATGCGTCACGCTAACATATCCCATGGCCGGACGATAATTTGTCTCATCATCGCGCCAAATTTCCGCCAGCCACCCCCGCGCGTCTTCATATTTGACCAATTGTTTAATAATCACCCCATTTATCATATCGCTTTAATTCTATAAAAAATTATAAAAATATGCAATAAAAATACGCCCTCTTATGCAGGGCGTATACAATTTTCGGACATTGCCGTGTCTTAAATTCGACTCTCAAATATTTCCACAAAAGACAGCTCACTTGGTTTGTCTTCAGAAAAAATATAAATCGGATCACCACATAAAGAACATTTTCCATTTTGCGGTATCTCTCGACAAAAAGCTGTTGCGTCAATATGGTTAAATCGACATTTTAAGCTCGTACAAGACCAAGATCCCTTACAAACGGGCCTCATTCCTGCTTCCATTATCTCACCTCCTTCTTTATAATATAAAAAACCTTCTAAAATTCTTATTGTAACAATGTCTTGATCCTTTCCACCCCCACCACTTTTATCTTCCCCTGCTTATCAACTAAAACAAGTCCCAAAACTTTGCCTTCAATATTCCCAAGCGGCGCGCCATCGGCTAAAGATGATTCTGTAAAAGTTAATGACGGATCCGGCGATACTGTTTTAACAAAGCCCAAATTGGCAAATCTGACAAAATTATTATTGATTTTCGCCGCGCCGGTTAAAAAAACTTCCTCGCCCAGACGCAAATTGTTGCTATCGCCAAAATCCGCCACCGACAAATCATTGGCTTCAATTTTAAGTAACGCCAGGTTGTTTGCGGCATCCTGCTTCAACAGCCGGGCTTCATATTCCTTGTCTCCGCGCAACACCAAAATTTTCGCGGTTGGCGCCAAATTAAAGTTAGCCGTAACGATAAGTCCGTCGCCGGTCAAAATGAAACCGGAATTGGCTATCGGCTGATGCCCCGTCCTCTCCACCCTAACCGCTACCACGGAATTTCCGACCCTAGCAATAGCGCCCTGAAAAGCCGTCTCCTGAGAAATATAAACTTTTTCGGTTTTATTGATGATAGTCGTGTTGTCTTTAACTCCGTCTAGCCAAATGATGCCGCTGAAAGGCGCGAAATTTACAAGCCACGGAATCAAAACTCGATTAAAAAACACGCCGGAGAGCCCCCCGACCAAAAAAACAATCACCCAAAATAAAACTATTTTTTTATAATCAACTTTTTTCTTAGGCATTATAAAAATTTAAATCTCAAAATGCAAAATGATTCCAATCCGTTCGTCCGAACGGACGAATTAGGACAATGCAAAATGTTATGACCAGTCCCGCGAAACGGGACTTCATTGAAAATTGATAATTGAAAATTGAAAATTGGTCATTTTATTAAAATTCCTTTTTCATCCGCGTCAATTGTCATCGCGCTTCCCTCTAAAATCTCACCGGCCAAAATTTTCTTGGCAATCGCATCTAAAATTGATTGCTGAATCAAACGTTTCAGCGGCCGGGCGCCATAATTTGGATCGTATCCCTTGTCAGCCAGAAATTTCTTGGCGCGAACGCTCACTTTAATTTTTATCTTCTTAGCGGCTAAGCGCTTTTGCACGATATCAAGCTGCAATTCCACGATCTGCGCCAAATTTTCCTTAGTCAAGCTGTCAAAAACAATAATTTCATCTACGCGGTTTAAAAATTCTGGTTTGAAATTCCGGCGCAAAGCTCCCAGCACTTTTGTTTTCATCTCCTGTTGTTCTTGTTTTTTTGGTTCTTCATCCGCAAAACCGAGCGTAAAGCTTTTTACGATTTCATTGCCGACGTTTGAGGTCATAATAATTATGGTATTTTTAAAATTAACCACGCGTCCCTTGCCGTCGGTTAAACGTCCATCGTCCAGAATCTGTAGCATCATATTAAAAACTTCCGGATGCGCTTTTTCAATTTCATCAAACAAAACCACGCTGTAGGGCCGACGCCTAATGGCTTCAGTTAATTGCCCGCCTTCTTCAAAGCCAACGTAGCCCGGAGGCGAGCCGATCATGCGCGAGGTCGCGTGGCGCTCCATATATTCTGACATATCAAGCCGCACAATAGCATTCTCGTCGTTAAACATAAATTCTGCCAAAGCTTTGGCCAGCTCGGTTTTGCCGACTCCCGTCGGACCAAGAAAAATAAAAGAGCCGATGGGCCGCTTGTCTTCAGACACACCCGCGCGCGCGCGCCGCACCGCGTTGGCGATCGCGGAAATAGCTTCTTCCTGATCTATGATACGTTTGTGCAATTCTTCTTCCATTCTGACCAATTTATCCATTTCTCCTTCCAGCATTTTTTGCACGGGAATTCCTGTCCAACGAGCCACGACTTTAGCAATTTCCGGTTCGCCAATCTCTTCTTTGAGCAATGGATGGCCTTTTTGGATCTCAACTAATTTTTTCTGATCGGCTTTCGCCGTTTTCTCCTGTTCCGGAATTTTGCCGTATCTGATTTCCGCCACTTTGGCCAAATTACCCTCGCGCGCCGCGATATCCGCTTCCTGTTTTAAAGTATCAATTTTTTTCTTGGCTTCGCTGATTTTAGCGATAAGATCGTGCTCATTTTTCCAGCGCAACTCCGCCGACTTGGATTTTTCTTTTAGATCCGCCAGTTGTTTTTCCACTTGCCGCAACTGGGCGCGCGCGTCTGACGATTTTTCTTTTTTCAGCGCCTGTTTTTCTATCTCTAATTGGATGATTTTTCTTTTCTGCTGGTCAAGCTCGGCCGGCATGCTGTCAATTTCAAGACGCAAGGCGCTGGCGCCCTCATCAATCAAATCCACGGCTTTGTCCGGCAAAAACGATTGTATCTTCAATTGTGGGCTCACTAACGTAAACCTGCTGGAAACGCCGCGCCAGAGCCGGATCTCTTTCAATATATTTTTGATACTCTTTCAGGGTCGTGGCGCCAATGGCCCGCAATTCGCCGCGCGCCAGAGCCGGCTTTAATAAATTTGAAGCGTCAATTGAGCCTTCAGCCGCGCCGGCGCCGACCAAGGTATGGAGCTCATCAATAAATAAAATATATTTGCCGGCCGAGCGGTCAACTTCTTTAAGCACCGCTTTAATTCTGTCTTCAAATTCGCCGCGGAATTTTGTGCCCGCGACCAACGCTCCTAAATCCATGGCAATAAGCTCTTTGTTTTTCAGACTTTCCGGCACGTCTCCGCTGACAATTCTTTGCGCCAAACCTTCAACGATCGCGGTTTTGCCGACACCCGCCTCGCCGATAAGCACGGGGTTGTTTTTTGTGCGGCGCGACAAAACCTGCATCACGCGCCTGATTTCATCGTCCCGGCCGATGACCGGGTCTAGTTTTTCTTTCCGCGCCAGCTCCGTTAAATTACGCGCGTATTTTTCCAGCACCTGGTATTTGCTTTCCGGCTCAACATCCGTCACTTTTTGTCCGCCTCGGACCGAATCCAAAATGGTCAGCACGCCAGTTTTTTCAACTCCAAAACTTTTAAAAAGTTCTTTGGCGCGGCTGTTAATGTCCAGCATCGCCAGCAACAGATGCTCAACCGAAACATATTCATCACCCAATTTTTGCGCCTCTTTGCTGGCCTGATTTACGAGGCGCCCAAGTTCCTGGCTCAACATAACCTGGCCAAAAGGCACTTCGCCTAAAATCCGGGGCAAGCGCGTTATTTCCTTTTCCAGCTCCGTTTCCAAAAATGATTCGCTGACATCCAATTTTTCCAGCAGCGTCCCGACGATCCCATTTTCCTGCAGAACCAAAGCCAGCGCCAGATGCAAAATGTCTATCTGGGTCTGCCCGCGCTCGCTGGCAAAATTATGCGCGTCGCGCAAAGCTTCCTGAGCTTTGATTGTGAATTTATCTATCTGCATGACACCCTACGAATTTACCAATTTTTACAAATATTACTAACTAAAATTCAATATTCGTAAAATTAGTAACAAATTCGTAATTTAGTAGGGTTAGATTTTACTTTCTATTTTTTCGGTAATCCTCAATCGCCGCCCGGAGCCCTTTAACCGCCAAGTCCGCGCAATGCTGTTTTATCGGCGGCAAAGAACCCAAAGCGTCGGCCACATCCGAGTACTTTATTTTCAGCGCTTCATCCAGCGTCTTGCCTTTAGCCAGCTCCGTCACCATGGAAGAAGTGGCAATGGCCGCCACGCAGCCTAAAGTTTCAAATTTAATATCTTTGATGATTTCCTGTTTCTTTTTATTTTGACCAACTTTAATGTCAATATTCATCATATCGCCGCAATTGTGAAGACAAAAGGCTTCCGAAGTAAACGAATGACTACCCGGAACCTCAAGATTATAGACTAGTCCCCTATAATTAAATTTTTTGATTTGCGTTATTGGCGTGTAGCAAAAGTTTTCGTCAAACCATGAATCCACCGAAGGATACGATCGCGGAATATATTTTACGCCAAGAATAGAACACAATTTTATCAGCGAATCTCTCTGGCCGACATGGATTCGGTATGCCTCCTTGTGATTTACCCCTTGGATTTTCTTTTTTTTATCAATATAGATTGACGGAACAATTTTTTGCCTCAGAAGCAATATCTTAATCTGTTGGGCTAATTCATGAGAAATTGTAACATATCCTCCCCTTGCTCCAGCTCTCTTAAGATTGAGGCAGCCATCTCCCTTCCATAAACCATAAATTAAGGGTTTTTGTCTTTCGGGAGAAAGATTCATAATAAAATCCGGAATGATTTTATTCTCCGCCCCGTTTTTAAACATTTCTTTAAAAAATCTAGCTAATCTCGCGCTGTAAAGATCAACGACGACTGTTTTTCTTTCCGGCAACCTCCGTATCGCTACATCTAAATTAAAAAAAAATTTTGATATTTTCCTGATATCATTCACAATTTCATTTTCTTTAATGTTTAAAGTAAATGAAATAAAAGTTCTGGACGGCCTATCCTGAACATGTCCCTCCGACAAAAAATAACCAAATAATCTTAATAAATCGGAATTTATAAGAATTTTATTCGGAACCTTTTTGCTCGTAAAGTCCCATTGAGATTTAGAAATGTTGATCGTTTTATACCTTAAATGATTTTTTTCTTTCAATATGGGGTATAAAGCGATATCTCCCTTTCTTAATTCTTCCGCATGATACCAAGCGGGAATAAGTTGTTTTTTATTTTTTGTTCTTAAAAATTTATGCCCTGGCGGCAATTTTACAGCTAGGATAAGATGATCGGGCGTCAGGCGAATATTTCCTAATTTATTTTTAATTGTTATTACTTCACCGCTATAATCTCTCTTCGTAGTTTTATCAATTTTACTATATCTGCCGTCCGCAGACAGAATTTTTTCCGCCGCGGTAATTTTATCTATTTCTCTGATTCCGTTATTTATATGAATGTTTTGCTTTGGCAGCAGACAAACCGGGTTGCCAACTTCGCCCCGGCCGTCGGGGTTTGCCATTTTTCCCATGTTGCCGGGATTTTTAAAATGTTTAATTACTTCATCTGAATATAGCATAAATTTAATCTAGATTTATCTGACTAAGAGCGAGTGGGTTAGCGGGAAAATTTCACGCTTTTGAAACTGACTCGCGAGCGATATTTTAACAGCCTAAATCCTTCAGCAACTTTTCTTTTCTCTCCGCCGCGCCGCCGGTAATGCCGCGCAGGCGCTCCACGATCTTTGGCAAAACTGATAAAACTTTATCAATATCTTTTTCTTCCGTAAATCTACCCAAAGAAAAACGCACGGCGCTGTGGGCTTCCAAAAATTCAAAACCCATCGCCATTAAAACATGCGACGGTTCAAGCGATTTTGAAGCGCAAGCCGAACCAGTGGAAACCGCAATGCCTTCCAAATCCAGGGCGATCAAAATTGCCTCTCCTTCCGCGCGCTCAAAACGAAAATTGGCGTTATTGGGCAAGCGATGCTCGCGCGAACCGTTCAGCGCCGAGCCCTGAATATTTTTCAGCACGCCGTCAATTAATTTATTTCTTAAATCTTCAATAATTTTGATTTTTGATTTTTGATTTTTGATTTTTTCTATCGCCGCGCCAAGGCCGACAATTCCCGGAGTGTTGTGCGTACCCGCGCGCATTCTGAATTCCTGCTCGCCGCCGTGAAAATATTTAGTGAGAAACGAACCCGGCCGAATATACAAAACGCCAATACCTTTGGGGCCGTAAAATTTATGCGCCGACAAAGTCAGGAAATCCACGCCCAAATTATCAACTTTACAGTCCAGATAATTTGCCGCTTGTGCCGCGTCAGTATGAAAATATATTTTGTTCGCTCGGCTTTGATTTATCTTTTTTAATAATTGACCGATTTCCGCGATCGGCTGAATCGTGCCGACTTCGTTATTGGCATACATCACGGAAACCAAAACGGTATTGGGTTTAATCGCCTTTTCCACTTCTTGCGCGCTCACAATTCCCTCTCTGTTAACCGGCAAAAAAGTCGCCTCAATATATCCTTCTTTGACCAAAAATTTCACCGGTTCCAAAACGCATTCATGCTCAATGGCGGTCGTGATAATATGAATTTTGCCGCCGCGCTCAGCGCGGCTTTGGCCAAGCTCAGCTTGGCCGCCAAACTGCCCGGCCAATTTTTTACTCAAACCAAAACCCTTAATTATTGTATTATTGCCTTCTGTCGCGCCGCTGTTAAAAATGATCTCCTTAGGCTCGCATCCCAAAAAATCCGCCACGTTCTGGCGCGCCACCACCACGCCCTGTTGAGCATCCTGGCCAAACTGGTGAAGCGAAGAAGCATTGCCGAATTTCTCGCCAAAATATGGCTTTATCGCTTCAAAAACGGCCGGATCAACCGGCGTCGTTGCCGCATTGTCTAAATAAATCCTTTTATTCATAAGATTAACTTCTACATCTCGTATTTTAACGCAAAATTGACTCGTAGTCAATCAAGAAATTCTCACAAGAAGTTAAACTCCTCTCTTTAAAAAAGGGAGGACGGGAGGGATTTTTGTGCCTTATAGCATAAATACGTTGCCGACCGATAAAAAGTTGCCCAATACCCGTCTGTCATTCCCGCCCCGCATCAAGCATGCACTCGTGAAAACGGGTGTGCGGGGTAAACTCCAGCGGGAATCCAGGTCTGGGTTTAGAATCTGGACCCAAGCCCCGCTACGCTAAGTTTCAGTCCTCTTCGCCACGGCTCCAGCGAAACGAGCAAAAGCTAAGAATAAATCAAAAAACAGGGCCATCAAGTCCTGTTATTTATTTTAATATACCCCACCCTGCTACTCACTATATCATTCTCTCCAATGCTACAGTTCTATATTTGCAATCAACTGTGGCTTTATAGCCAAACTTGGACAAGAAACTAATACCAGCCAATGGCATACTATTGGATATTAAAACCTGAATATAATTTGTCGCTCCTTCCATTGCCGCAATCGCAAGAGCCACAGGAACTTCAATAATCTGACCATTAGCAATTTGTGTTTTTGTTACACCAACAACCCGAAGCCCAAGCTCCTTTGCTATTTCTTGAGTTACTTGTAAATCCCCCGTAAAACCTGTGTCTAAAACAACAAAGGGGGCCTGCACAGATTGCCCCCAAGCGACAACAACTTTTATGAATGGTATGTTTTCTACAAAAACGCCGCTTATCATATTTCTTATTTATGTTCAGCAAAAGACCTCGCCATCGTTTCAGCTACATCAAATCCTATTTTCACAACATAAAAGACCTTGTTAGGATGATTTTGTCTGGCTAACTCAAGAGCTTCGGCACTCGTGTTGCCGAGATATGCCTTTTTGCTGTCAATATCAATCGCCAAAAACTTACTCCTCTCTTTGGGGTCATACTTGACCTTAATCTGCTTGTATATTCCAGCCCCTTTCTTGGCAATCTTCTGAATATCAGTTTTTTTAATTAGTTCTTCATTATTATTCATAGGTTTGAAAGGATAAGAAGTTATTAGTAATTCCAGTATAGCAACGATTTCAAAATAAAACAATCCGAATATTAATTACCCCACCCCGCTACTCACTGTATCTGGCTCCGCGAGCAAGACAGTATTTTTAGCATAGATTCTAAAATCCTATTTTTTGTCTTTTTACTGCCTCAGCACAATCTCGTACTGCATCGCTATTGCTGGAAAGGTTAGCGCAAAGCCGCATACTATTAACAACATCGAGGTTATGTACCTTTGTTAGCCTATACTGTTCATATCCCAAAACAATAAAATACAATGATCCTAAAATTACTATAGCCATCTTAAACTAATTTTCTTTTAAAAAGTTTTTCATACAATAAATGACAGCTAAAGGCAGCATTGATTTTCAGCTCTTTCGGCCAACCAATTGATAAATTTCCACCGGAATTTCCTTACCCTTAACGTTCACTTTGTCTAAATATTCACACTCAAATTTATCCTTAACTTTATCGCGAGTAAATTGACTCACGATAATACGAGTGCCGTACTGCTTGTTTAATCCTTCAAGGCGCGACGCCAAATTAACGTTATCGCCGATAACCGTGTAATTAAAACGGCTTGACGACCCCATATTGCCCACTATCATTTCGCCCGAATTTATGCCAACGCCGATATTAAGATCGGGCAAGCCACGCCGCGCCCAATCGCTTTTTAAAACAGTTAGCCGTTCAATCATTTTAAGCGCCGCTTCGCAGGCCAAAAAAGCGTGTTCCGACGTTTCGCGCGGCGCGCCCCAAAAAGCCATGATGGCGTCCCCAATAAATTTATCTAACACCCCGCCCGAGCTTAAAATTATTTCGGTCATAGCGGTAAAATATTCGTTCAGCAAAGATACCAGAATTTCCGGTTCGGTTTTTTCCGACAACGTCGTAAAACCGCGGATATCGGAAAAA
>Ga0075954_105_pt1 | contig 45224 bp, 39 predicted proteins | sample RifGroA2_FD_68018 | JGI IMG/M metagenome (GOLD analysis project Ga0075954, IMG submission 68018) | Parcubacteria bacterium GW2011_GWA2_43_9b | reverse complement strand
CCTTTAATTTCTGAGCTGATTTCCTGTCTTTTTCCACGGCCACAACCCGGCCGGCGCGTTTTGCCAGCTCGCGCGTTAAAACGCCAAGGCCCGGGCCGATTTCTAAAACATTATCTTTTGTCGTTAAATTTGCCGCCGCGACAATTTTATTTAAAACATTTTTATCGCGCAGGAAATTCTGACCCATTAACTTATTGGGATAGATATTTTTTTTCTCAGATGATTGCTGGGGGATTTTTTTATAAGGCATGAGATTGAATAATTAAAAATGTAAATCTCAAAATGCAAAATGACAACGTAAAGTTGCGTGGCAACCACGTTGCTTTACGCAACGTAAAGTTGCGTGGCAACCACGTTGCTTTACGCAACGTAGAGTTGCGTGGCAACCACGTTGCTTTACGCAATGTAAAAGGCTAAAATAAGTCCCGCAGCTGCGGGACACCAAAATTTTTCATTTTGATTTTTTCATTTTTAATTTTTTAAAATGGCATCTCTATCCCTTCCCCATTTGTATTGTTGTCATCATTAATATTTATGTATTCCACCAAATGCGCCGGGATGTCGGCCAGAAAACGCGATGGCGGATTGACCATGGCTGAACCGAAAAGATTCCGGAGACGGGCGGTTATTAAATATAATTTTTCTTTGGCGCGGGTGATGCCAACGTAACACAGCCGTCGCTCTTCCTCCATTTGAGCCAAATCAATCAAACTGCGGCTGTGCGGAAAAACGCTTTCTTCCAGGCCGGCGATAAAAACTATTGGCCATTCCAGTCCCTTGGCGCAATGCAGGGTCATTAAATTTACCAGGTCCTTATTGGTTTCCACTTCGTCGTGGTTGCTGATGAGCGCGGCTTCTTCTAAAAACATCTGCAGACAGCTGTGGAAGTCAGACTTCAGCAGGTTATCGCCACCAGAATTTTCGAAGTCAGACTTCGGGCTACCCTTGAAGTCTGACTTCGGGAGATCGTATTTTTTTGTCACCGTGAAAAGCTCTTTTAAATTTTCCCAACGCTGGCGGCTCTCTTCGGTGTTATCTTTGATATAGTCTTCGTATTTTGTTTTGTCAATTATTAATTTTAGCAACTGGCTTAGCGGCAGAATTTGCGCGGCCTGACGGAGCTCGTCCATTAGTTGTTGAAATTTTTCCCAAGCTGATTTTTGCCGCGCTGTGATTTGACGAGTTTCTGATTCGTGAATATTCGTCAAAAATTCGTGATTATTCGCGAATCCTCCAAGTCCCCGAGAAGGTACGTTAATGATGCGTTCCATAGCTACGACATCGCGAGGATTTTGGATCAGGCGAAGATATGCCAGCATGTCTTTAATTTCCCGGCGGTCGTAAAACTTGAGCGTGCCGACGACTTTGTATGGCAGTCCCGCTTTTAGGAATGCCTCTTCCAGCGCGCGGGATTGGGCATTGGTGCGATAGAGCACGGTAAAGCCGCTTAATTTCAATTCGGGATCTATTTTACGATGACGCAAAATTTCATTGATGATGTATTGCCCCTCTTCTCTTTCGTCTTGCGCGCCAAAAATCGTTATCGGATGGCCTTGGGGATTCTCCGTCCAGAGTTCTTTTTCTTTCCGGTTGGTATTTTTGATAATTATTTGGCGAGCGGCGCTTAAGATATTTTGCGTTGAACGGTAATTTTGTTCAAGCAGAATCACTTTGGCTTCAGGGTAATCTTTTTCAAAAGCGAATAAGTTTCTAAAATCTGCTCCGCGCCATGAATAAATTGACTGGGAGTCGTCGCCGATGACAAATAGGTTCCGATACTTGGCGGCCAGCAGATTTATTAAGACGTATTGGGCGTGGTTAGTGTCTTGATATTCATCAACCATTATGTATCTAAATTTCTCCTGGTATTTGGCCAGAGCTGACGGATCTTCGCTGAAAATTTTAACCATCAGCATTATCAGATCATCAAAATCCATGGCATTGGATTTTTTTAATCGTTTTTGATACTCGCTATAAATTTTTGCGACAATTTGCGGCCAGAAATCAAAGGCTTCTTGAGAAAAATCATCAGTGTCTTTAAGTTCATTCTTGGCTTGCGAGATCGCGCCGGCGATGGCCGCGGGGTTGAATTGTTTCTCGGCAATGGCCAGAGCCTCCATTGATTTTTTAATAAGAGCCAGGCTGTCTTTGGCGTCAAAGATGACAAAGTCGCTTTTATAGTCTATTTTTTTTGCTTCAAAACGTAGCCACTTGGCGCAGATTGCGTGGAATGTGCCGATGGTCGGTTTGTTCTTGCCATGTTGGCCTATCAATTTGGCAATTCGTTCTTTCATTTCCGAAGCCGCTTTATTGGTAAAGGTTACGGCTAAAATTTGCTCGGCCGGAATTCCTTGCTCAACCAAATAGGCTACCCGATGGGTCAGAACCCTGGTTTTGCCCGAGCCCGGCCCGGCGATGATGAGGACCGGGCCATTGATCTGCGAGGCGGCTTCTTTTTGTTTGTCGTTGAGTCCGGAAAGAATCATGAATAATGTAAAATTAAAAAATCAAAATGCAAAATGACAACGTAAAGTTGCGTGGCAACCACGTTGCTTTACGCAACGTAGAGTTGCGTGGCAACCACGTTGCTTTACGCAATGTAAAATTTTAAAATCCATAACCCCACTTAGCCCTTCTTTTAATTTAAAACCGAAGGGCTGGAGGGATTATAATAATTTTACATTTTAAACTGTCCTGATTCGTCCGTTCGGACGAACGGATTAGAATCATTTGGCATTTTGAGATTTACATTTTTAATTATAATTCATTATAAACCCTTAAAATCAAATTCCCAAATATTGGGGAGAAAAAGTCTGACTCCCACACCTAATTGGGAAAATGCATTTGTGAAGCGAATTCATAATTGGAGCGTAAAAACATTATTGTCCCTGCGGTAAAATCGGTAAAAAGGCAATATAAAGCTTTTATTTTTTTAACATTCCTAATTAGGCGTTGGGGGTTGACCCCGGGGTCAATTTTTTATACCATAATAGTGCCTGAATAAGGGTCTTTTTTAGTATACGAATAGCGAAAATTCATGCGAATTTCGCACATGCGAATGAAGCCCTATATATGGTAAAAAATGGATAATAATTCTAACAAAACCCAACATTGGTTTATACGGGTGGCGCGAGGAATTATTGTAATACCGTTGTCGTATCTGGGGTGGCAAGACGGCAACGAACTTATTGAAGAAACGGCCGGCGACTTGCAGATTGGGATTTTGGGGGGCGCTATGAATATCGCCGCTTCGGCCATTCCGGTGGCAGAGGCCAGCATGGATTTTTCGGCTGACGACGCGCTGGAAAACCAGGATTTTGCCATTATGAATAACGCCGGATTGCTTGAGCCGGGCATAACCGGCAACGTGTTTGCCGGCATGCAAAAAGAGCCGACAACTTATACGGTCCGGCAAGGTGATTCGCCTTTTTCTATTGCGTTAAAATTTGGCATCAACACGGATACAATTTTAAATGCCAATAATATGCGTGATGGAGACCTGATTAAGCCGGGACAACAACTAGTAATTTTGCCGATTAATGGCGTGCGCGTGTCAATCGGCGCTAAGGATACCGTAGCTTCTTTGGCTAAAAAATATAATGGCAAGACGAATGAAATTGCGTCTTTCAACGGTATTTATGATGATAGTAAATTAGTAGCGGGCAATTTCATTATTATTCCGGACGGCGAATTGCCGGCGCTGGTTGTGGCTAAACCCAAAGTGACCGCGCCAAAGTATGCCAAAGACACGGTTTCTTCCGGCTGGCTGATTTTGCCGACTACCGGCAAAGATTGGGGAAGGATTCATGGCCAAAACGGCGTTGACATCGCCAATGCCTGCGGCACCCCGATCTACGCGGCCGCAGCCGGCACCGTGATTTTATCTGATGGTATCGGATGGAATTTTGGCTACGGAAAATACATTATGATCAGGCATTCAAATGGCGTCGTTACGGTTTATGGACATGCTGCTCGTCTTTTGGTTGATTCTGGAGAAAAAGTTGACCAGGGTCAACTTATCGCTTTAATGGGAACCACCGGCCGCTCCACCGGCTGCCATTTGCATTTTGAAGTCCGCGGCGCCAAAAATCCGCTGGCCGGGGCGAAAACCATAAGATAGTGAACAAGTAAACAAGTGAATAAGTGAACAAGGAAAAGGTAAAGAAGAAAGCCCTTGTCCCGCATTTGCGGGGCAAGGGCTTTTTGAGCGGTTTTCGTTTCCTTATTTTTATCCTTTGTTTTATAGTGGTGCCGTTTTTTAAAAACTTTCTTCCTTCGGTCGGTACATTAACGCTTCGGCCAGATTGCTCGAGGTAATATGCGGTGAGCCGTTGAGGTCCGCGATGGTGCGAGCTAACTTTAAAACGCGATGATACGAACGCGCGGAAAGCCGGAGATTTTGGACCGCGGTTTTTAAAATTTCCTGGCCGGCGGAATCTAACTGGCAATGTTTTTTTATCTGTTGTAAATTCATTTCGGAGTTGGTTTTGATTTTGTCGTTTTTGAACCTAACTTGTTGCAGTTGCCGCGCGGCTTGCACGCGGGCGCGGACAATTTGCGAATCTTCCCCCATTTTTTCCGAGGCCAGCTTATCGTATTTTATGGCCGGAACATCTATGTGCAAATCTATTCTGTCCAGCAGAGGCCCTGAAATGCGGCGCTTGTAGCGGCTGACCAGCGCGGGCGAGCAGATGCAATGTTTTTCAGGATTGGTCGCGTGTCCGCAGGGACAGGGATTCATGGCGGCCACCAGCATAAATTGGGCGGGAAATTCCAGCGCTCCCGATGCCCGGGAAACCGTAATAACGCCGTCTTCCAGCGGTTGGCGCAGAGCTTCTAAAACATCACGATGAAATTCAGGCAGTTCGTCCAGGAATAATACGCCACGGTGCGCCAGCGTGATTTCACCGGGTTTTGGATGATTGCCGCCCCCGACTAAAGCGACGGCCGAAGCGGTGTGGTGCGGACTGCGGAAAGGCCGCGCCGTAAGCACGGGTTTTTCTTGGTTGAGCCGGCCGGCAATGCTGAATATTTTAGTCACTTCCAGGGCTTCTTCAAAAGATAATGGCGGTAAAATTGTGGGGAGGGTTCGGGCCAGCAGGGTTTTACCGGTGCCGGGCGGTCCCGCCATTAAGATATTGTGATGACCGGCCGCGGCAATTTCCAATGCTCTTTTGGCATGTTCCTGTCCCCGGATATAGGCCATATCCGTGCCGCTATCTGCGGCATCGAAAACGAAATTTAATTCAGTCGCCGGCTGGGGCTCAAGAAGCTCTTTTTGTTCAAGGTGTAAAAACAGCTGTTCCAGCGAGTCCAAGCCAAAAACCTTGATTTCTTTCACCAGGGCCGCTTCGGTAGCATTGGCCTTAGGCACAAAAATCTCCTTAAATCTCCTTTCCCGCGCCATCAGCGCGATGGATAAAACTCCGCTTATGGGACGAAGCTTGCCTTCAAGCGATAGCTCGCCGACAAATATTTTATCGGCTATCTCTGTGGCTAAAAGCTGGTCTGAAGCCAGTAAAAACGCCACGGCCACGGGCAGATCATAGGCCGGGCCTTCTTTTTTAATGTCAGCCGGAGCCAAATTAACAATTACCCGCCGATTTGTGTGGTGAGGGGGTGAAGCGCCGGAGTTTTTTATGGCGGAAGAAACCCGCTCTTTTGATTCGTTGACTGCGGCATCGGGAAGTCCGACTATTTGAAAATTATAGAGTCCCGGCGACATATCCACTTCAACCTCAATTGGCAAGCAATCAAGGCCGAGTGTGGCGGCGGAAAAGACTTTGGCGGGGCTGGGCATCTAAATTATTATCAATGTTTATTAATGTTTATATTATTTTAAACAAAAAGACCACCAAAGAAGATGGTCAATTTAATAAAAGAAGAATGTTCATATCTTTATTTTTTCTGACAGTTAAGACAAATCTTGGCTTCCGGCATCGCTTCCAGTCGCTTGATATCAACTTCGCCCGGGCAATTTTCGCATTTGCCGTAAGTGCCGTTCTTTATCTTTTCCAGGGCCCGGTTAATGTCAGATAGGCGCAGTTCCAGCGCGTATTCAACCGGCAAAGCGCTGTCATAGGTGGCCACCTCAAAGGCTTCTTCGTCTGAACTTTGAGCCGTGCCAAAATCAGGGAATTGGGTGTCATAATCCCCCTTTAGCTTCTCATCTTTCTTGGCGAACGAAGCTAGCTCGTTTTCAAGCTTGGCTTTACGCTCTTCCAGTATCTTTTTGAATTTGGCCATGGTTTGTTTGTCCATACCAGGTAGTGGAAATTCGGCTGTATTCATAAATCCATCCGGATTACTTTAGTTTGCCGAACTTTATGATTTTATCAATTTTACCAGTCAGCGATAATTCGTCTAAATTGCCGAATTTCCACTACCTGGTATATGTATATAGTATAGGGTAAGAGAGAAGAATAAAGCAAGAGTTAAAATGGAAAACAAAAAAACACCGCTAAACGGTGGTTTATATGCTTTTTTTCTGAGGGGTTCACCCCGTTAGAAGTTCGGCCAAAGCGGTTATTGCCCTTGATAACAGGGCGAATCGCCTTCGGCTTAGAAGTTGATCAAATGGTATCTCTGGTAAAACTTCTAACGGGGTGAATCGTTTGAGGGGCGTTAATGACCCGAAAAATAATTTAATTAATGGGGCTAACGCCCCTCAGCCTCTTTGTATCTCGTCTACTTGCTATAGAAGCTCGCCGGACCATATTATATATTTGCGGTCCTTTGACGCATACGCGACACAAAAAGGAAAGATGAGTCTCCCTGACCAGCCAGGCCTATTTTAGGCTTTAGGGGCTGTCTGAAGGGTCCGTATTCGGCTAAAAATTCATAATTTCGGCTGTAAATTATTCAAAGCTCGTCGGCTTAGTGGAAACTAAACCTTCTCGCTTTTCATAATTTTCGCTCGAAATTATGAATTTTATATCTCAAAAGAAACCCTTCAGACAGCCCCGAAAAGAACTGATCGATTAGACAAAGTTTATTGTAGCCAGTGGCAAGGAGCTATTAGTATTTTAACTATTAATAAATTAGCCGTCAAGCTGACTTGTGCACAAATTATCCACACGAGTTAACGCAACGATTTATGATTTATGAGATACGATTTACGAATCTTAAATCGTAAATCTCAATTCCTTATTTGATAATTTTATCTATTGTTATTTTTATCAGCGCTTTGTCATTGGCTAACATAAAATATCCCCGAGCCTGGCCGTAAAAAAGACTCCCCTTGTTTTGGGTCAAGGGCTTCACTTGAATGATGGTAATTTGGCGGTATGAATCGCTGATAAGATTATAATTTTGTTTTAACGACTGTTCAACCGCGTTTCGCGCCTGCTGAAAGTCATTACCCGAAACTCTAATCGTAGCCAGTATCAGCCAGATTGAGTTTGGGCTTGCGGCCAGGGCCATTTGATCTTCAAATAAAGTCAAGATCTGCCCGGGCCCCTCAATTCTTGTTTTAGCCAGCCAGGTTTTTAATTCGTTGTTGCCCCAATTTATCGGCGGCCAGTCGGTATTCTTTTTTACAAGCTCGGCCAAAGCGGTCTGGTTAAAGTATGAAGAAACAATAGTGTTTGGCGGAAGTAGTTTAAAATACGGCGAAATGGGCTTGACCAGGTATAGGGCGGCTAAACCGCCGGCTTCAATTAAAACTAATGCCAAAAGAAGCCATAGATATTTTTTTGTTTTATCGCTTGGCGCGGGCTTGCCCGATGAACCGTTCAAATTTAAAATGTTTTTAGTCGGTTCGTTTTGGCCGCTTGAAGATTTGTTTATTTTGACGGGGGTTGGCTGCATGAAAATTTAAAATGTAAATTTCAAAATGTAAAATTATGGTGTCCCGCAGCTGCGGGACTGATTTTAACATTTTGCATTGCGTAAAGCAACGTGGTTGCCACGCAACTCTACGTTGCGTAAAGCAACGTGGTTGCCACGCAACTCTACGTTGCGTAAAGCAACGTGGTTGCCACGCAACTTTACGTTGTCATTTGGCATTTTGAGATTTACAATTTACTTTGAATTACGAAACTTGTATTCCTCCTCCCCTTAAACAAGGGGAGGATTAAGGAGGGGTAATTCCTGAATTTAAAATTACCTCTCCCGTAAAGGGGCGTGGCCCCCACGGGGCTTTACGCCCCAACCCCTCCTTGACTAAGGACGGGAGGCAATAAGGGTGTTTCATAATTCAAGGAATTTACATTATTATTTTTCGGTTGAACGCTTTCATCAGTTTATCACTTTTTGACCGGGGATGGAACATTAAGCACTCGTCGCTTACAAATACTTGATCCGCATTGGATCGTTCGCCTTGCCTCTTTTTGACGATACGTTCATTCTGCCATTGGCCGGTTATTTTTTCCAGCCAGTCCAAATTCGCCAGCCATAAATTAGCCCGGATAAATTTTTCATAAAGACCCGGCTTGATTTCCAGGACCGGAGTCACCCGGCCGTATTCTTGCGCCGAATGGAAATCGCGCGGTTTGGCTTGGGCGGTAATTTCTAAATTATTTTCTGTCAGATAGCAATTTAAACAGATCCGGTCTTGCGTGAAATTTTCATGGCGGCGCTTGCCGAGCGTTCCGACCAGCCCGGTAAGCAATAAGCGGCCCAGCCAAAGCCGATTTTTTTTGACAATAACCAATAAGTCAAAATCGCTTTGTTTTGTTGTATTACAGCTGGTGAGCGAACCGGTGACGGCGACGAGTCTTAAAAACGGGACCAGAGCCAGATATTTGCCGATAATTTTAAGTTTTTTCCATTTGAGCTGGGCCAGTTTTAATCTTTTTTGCCTGGCGGCAATCAGCTTTTGGCGGCCAGATAAACAATACAAACCATTTTTTTCCTGGATAAAACTTGCTTGAGTTCCGGCTGTTTTTAACTCTTGCCAAACATTAAAAAAAGAAAGCTCCGGAGCGTCGGCTCGGAGATATCTGTAAACTTCAAGGGCTGTGAGCGGGCGCTCCAGCAGATCATAATAAATTAGCGGAGCCGTCAGAGCTTGATTCATGGAATTTCCGGTGGGGCCGCCGGTTGGTTGAACGAGTTGGATGAGTTCAAAATCCGGTCAATTATCGCGTACATGCTAACTTTGGAAGTGGCGAAAATAAGCTTGTCGTTTAAAACGGCATAATCAAACGATAGGTCGGGAGCGGGAAGATTAACGTAGCGGATATTTATATTTTTATAAACATTGGTTGAGAAAGCCGGATTAGCGGGTGTTTCTTTTATCGCGGGAATCATGATTTTTAGGCCGGGGAGCATTAATTGTTCCAGATCTTTTAACGATTTGGCAAGCTGGTCAACCGAAGCGGAATTTATTTTTACGACTAATCCCATTCGGCCGGAAGTGGTTGGGGAGCCGTTAAAAGGAGAATCGCCGACTCCATTTTGGCTTTGCGAATAAGCAAAGAAAGAGAAGCTGTTCATATTTAGCTGATCTTTAAGCGCGCTGGCGTTGGATTGGGTCGGCAGATCAAAAATATCGGTGGCGGTTGAAGACGCCAATTTATCTAAAGACGGCCAATTGCCGATAGTATCTTGGAACAAAATATAAACAAAGTTTCCGGCGGGTTCGTCGGTCTGAGCCACTTGCGCCATAGCCTCTTGAAAATTAGCTTTTTCCTGGCCTGGTTTCAATTCAAAAATTTTCCGGGAATCGGTTATAAAGAGGGGCGCCGGCGCGATGACGAGCGCGGGAGCAGTAGCGCTGGGTTTTGGGGATGGCGATTGAGTAATTTGAGCGATATTATTGGCCGGTTGTTTTGAGAAATACCATAAGCCGCCGATAACGAGCGCTAAAACCGCCAAAGATCCGAAACCAAACAGCAGAATTTTTTTGATATCAAATTCAGCTTCAGCAACGGCCGATTCGTCAATCTTCTCTGATTTATCTAATTTAATTCCGGCTGGCAGAGGAATTGAAGCGGTTATCGGCCGGGCAGGAGCAGGAACAGCGAGCATCGGTTCGTTGATTTTCTGCGGTTCTTTTGGCCAGGTGGCAATCGGTTTCTCGGAAAGATCTTCGCCGCGCGGCTCAACCCCGTAAAATTCGCTTCGCTCATCACTGGGCGCAACCGGTTTTTGTTCTATTTTTGGAGCTGTCGGGGATTCCGCGATTTTGATTGGCGCTTCTTCTATCGTTGGCAAATTTAAAGGCGCGACAGCAACGGGCGCTCCCGGTTTTGGGGTAAAAATTGGCGGTTCAGTCGGTTTAATTGAGGCTGGTTCAGCCGCCATATCAGTTTTATTGTGTATTGCTGTTGCGTTGATAGTTGGCAAAGGCATTTTTATTATCGGTTTAGCGGAGGCTATTTCATCCTGGCGTTGTTTTTGCTCTTGGGCCAGTTTGATCTTATCTTCTTTGGCGGCCGCTTCTTGCTTTTTTTGCTCGGCTTGGTTTTTATTCCGGCGCTGTTTTTGCGCTTTATTAATTAATCGTTCGGCTCGCCATTTGGCAAACCAGCCTGCCTGTTCATTATCAATTATTTTTTGCGCCTCCGCTATGGCCAAGTCAAATTCTTTAGCGGCTAATTTCAGCGCGGCTTGTTCTAAAAATCGGCGAAACTGGAGTTGTTGCGCTTGTTTGGTTTGAATAGATTTTTGTTTAGCCGCCAGTCTGGCTTCTTTGGCGGCTTTCTCGGCTGTTTCTTTGGCTTGTTTTTGCTCTTGGGCCAGTTTGATCTTGGCTTCTTTGGCGGCCGCTTCTTGCTTTTTTTGCTCGGCTTGGTTTTGTTCTTGGATTAGTTTTTCAGTTTTTTTCTTGGCCGCGGCTTCAGCCGCTTTTTTCTTTTCAGCTTCTTTTTTATCGGCTGGAGTTGGTTGCGGAGCAATCGCAGTTGGCGCGGTTTTCATATCTCTTGCCGGCGCGGTTTCATCGGATTCGCTTTGGGTCGCGACATGCGGCGCGGTTGACCGGGCCGGCGGCAATGCGACCTCGATCCCGGTTAATCCCGACGTTGGTTGGGCGGAGACTTTTTTCAGGTCATTGTTCATCGTTCTGATGACAAATTGTTCCATCAGAGACGGCGAACCGAAAGAGCCGCTTCCTTTATTGAGAGCGGTATTGGCGTCTTGAGCGAAGGTAGGTTTAACTGATTTTATATCCATGGTCCCTCCAGGATAAGTTATAAGTGATAAGAAATCAGCGATAAGAGATAAGAAAAAACTGGCAAAGAGACCGGCAAAGAGAAGCGAAAAAAATTATTTTTAGGAGAAATTATTTTTTTGAGGGTTGCGCATCGTTAAATTAATGCGTCCCATGTCGTCAATATTTTTTACTTTGACGGTAACATTATCCCCTACTTTTACTATATCATCAACTCGCTCCACGCGAAAGGGGGCAAGTTCGGAAATATGCACAAGGCCTTCCTGGCCCGGCAAAATTTCCACGAAAGCGCCAAAATTTATGATGCGCGTAACTTTGCCTTCGTAGACTTCGCCGGCCGCGACCTCGTGGGTGAGATTTTTGATCCACTCAGCCGCTTTTTGCGATGAGGCTTCGTCGGTTGAGGTCACAAAGATCAAGCCCGAGTCCTCTATGTCAATTTTAACGCCGGTTTGCGCGGTAATCTCGTTGATTATCTTGCCGCCCGGGCCGATAACATCGCGGATGCGGTCTGGATTGATTTGGATCGTAATAATTCTTGGGGCAAAGGGCGAAAGGTTCGGCCGGCAACAGGCAATGGTTTTGTTCATCGCCTCCAGAATATGCAGGCGCGCTTCTTTGGCTTGCGCCAGAGTGTCTTGTAAGACCCTTATGTCAACACCTTCAATTTTAACGTCCATTTGCATACCGCAAACCCCGTTAGCCGTGCCGGCTACTTTGCAGTCCATATCGCCGTGATGGTCTTCCGGCCCCTGAATATCGGTTAAAACTTTATAGTTTCCTTTATCGTCCATCATTAAGCCCATAGCGATGCCGGCAACCGGCGCTTTTATGGGCACGCCCGCGTCCATTAAAGCCATAGAAGAGCCGCAGACCGAGGCCATGGAAGACGACCCGTTTGAAGAAAGGATTTCAGAAACCAAACGAATTGTATAAGGAAATTCGGTTTCCGGCGGAATGATTTGCAGCAATGATCGCTCGGCCAGCGCGCCGTGGCCGATCTCACGCCGGCCGGGTCCGCGGAATCCGCCGGTTTCTCCGACTGAAAATGGCGGGAAATTATAGTGGTGGATGAATCTTTTTTTATATTCTTCTTCCAGCCCGTCAATCGTTTGCTTGTCGCCGGGCGAACCCAGCGTTACCGTGGAGAGCGCCTGGGTGTTGCCGCGGTTAAAAAGCGCCGAGCCGTGGGTTCTTGGCAAAATGCCGGCGCGGCAAATTAGCTCCCGGACTTCATTGGTTTGGCGTCCGTCCGGCCGCCTGCCTTTTTTCAATAAATTATCATGAACGGCGGCATCTATTTCGGCTTCAAAAAAAGAGCCGGCCAGCAAAATTTTATCATCAACATCTTCGGTCTCGTTGGTTTTAACGAAATTTACCAAGTCTTCATGCAGTCGGCCGAGCCGATTCATGCGGGTATGTTTTTCTTTGACGAAAATCGCGTCTTCAAGTTTGTCTTCAAGGAAATTCGCGATTTTTTTTTCAAAATCAGCCGGCATGGTTTTGATGATTAATTCCCGTTTTTGAGGTTTGAGCTCGGCGATAATTTCATTTTGGAAAGCGATCAGCTCTTCATAGGCTTTTTGTCCCGCGGCGATCGCTTCAAGCATCGCGTCTTCCGGCAACTCTTTAGCGCCGGCTTCCAGCATGTTGATTTTTTGCGCCGTGCCGGCCACGATAATATCCAGGTCGCCCGCGGCGCGCTCTTTGAAAGTCGGATTTATTATCAGTTTGCCATCGTTTCGGCCCGAGCCGAGCTCAGCTCGGCCTACGCGCACGCCGGCTACGGGACCCGACCAGGGAATGTCGGAAATGGCCAAAGCCAAAGAAGCCGCCATAATTCCTAAGACGTCGGGATCATTGGCCCCGTCGTATGAAAGCACGGTGACTACCACCTGGATTTCATGGCGGATTTTTTGATTAAAACGCGGCCGCAGAGTGCGGTCAATCAGGCGGCCTTTAACGATGGCGCTGTCTGGCGCCCGGCCTTCGCGTTTAATGAAGCGGCTGCCCTTGATCTTGCCGGCCGCGTAAAGTTTCTCTTCATATTCCACGGCCAGCGGCAAATAATCGCAGCGTTCTTTGGCCTTGGGGTTTAGAACGGCCGTGGCCAGCACCGTTGAGTCGCCATAATGCAGCAAAACCGAGCCGTTGGCCTGTTGGGCCAGCTCCCCCACTTCCACGCGCAAGGCGCGTCCGAAGAACTCTCGGGTAAAAACTTTCTTATCCATAAAAAACGAGAGTCAATCGTCTTGATGGTAAAGCAGACGAAAGAGTAAAAGAAAACAATTAACAATTAGCAATTAACAATTGGTCAAACGAACAATTGAAAATTGAATAATTGCGTATTTTTTTCTTCTTCCCTTTTCGCCAGCCGTCTATCAAAAACTTCTTAACTCTTAAATTATCCTATTAAGTACTTTTTATTGCTTTGTCCCAAATCAATAAAATCATCGGCAGCGTCTTTTAAAAGTCCCGAGGTGCTGCGGCCAAACGCAATGACTTCCACTTGGCAGCCAAAGTTCACTTTTAAAAATTCAATCAGCGGCACAAAGTCGCCGTCCCCCGTAACTAAAACTATGGCATCAAGTTTGGGCCCCATTTTGATGGCATCAATTGCCAAGCCTACGTCCCAATCCCCCTTTTTCATTCCGCCGGGGAAAATTTGCAGATCTTTCAGCCGCACCTCAATGCCGGATTTGGTGAGCGCGTCAACAAACGCCTGCTCTTCTCCGCCTTCGGTGCGAATGGAATAAGCCAGCGCGCGGATTAAGTGGCGGTTGGCAATGGCGGTTTTTAAGACTTCTTTAAAATCAACCTTGGCGTGGTAGAGGTTTTTGGCCGAGTGGTATAAATTCGGCACGTCAATGAAAACTCCGACTCGCTGGTCTCTGTGTTTGATGACGGACATACTGTAATCACCAATAATCAAGAAACAATAACCAAATAATCCTCAAATTCCAATATCCAAACTTGTTTAATATTTGAATTTGATTGTTGTGATTTGTTTGTGTCTTGTATCTTGGTGATTTTAAGGACTTACTTTTTGAGTTCTAATTTTTTAAGTAATTTTTTATGCCTCTCCGGATCTTCGGTAAACAAATAATCAATCAGTTTTTTACGTTTGGCCACCATTTTTAAAAGGCCAAAGCGCGAATGGTTGTCTTTGTTATGTTTTTTAAGGTGTCCGGTGAGCTTTTTAATCTGTTCGGTCAAAATCGCGGCCTGAACTTCGGGCGAACCGGTATCGGTGTCGTGAACTTTAAATTCTTCAATAATTTTGGATTTTTTGGGTTTTTTTAACATAAACGCAATCCCAATTTGCGAATAACATCCGAATGCAACGAATGGGCTCGTTCACCCCCTCTGCTTCTCCCCCTTGAAAAGGGGGAGATTAAGTGGGGGTTATTTATTCGGACAATTTAAATTATTTTTAGATTAACATAAAAAGAAAAAAAATGCAATAACCACGGATAAAGCGGATTTTTAGCGGATTAACGCGGATGGTTTTCCCCTCCTTTAGAGCTTGCCCTCAACTTGATTGGGGGAGGGGTTAAGGGAAATTTGAGTTCATTCGTAATTAGCATAATATTCGTAATTAGCGAGGAGATAATAAAAAACAGGCAAAGTTAGTTCTTTGCCTGTATGGGATTGATTCTTGCGAAGTTCGACTCCGCAAGAATTGTATATCAAGAGACAATTTCCACTTCGTCAATGTGAAAGAGGAGAGATTCATCTTCCGGGAAAAGGTTAGCGAGGCAATCGGCTACCCCCGTGGAAACCTGGCGCAATGCTTCAATAAATTCTATTTTGGGGACACGGTAACATTCGTCATATCCTTTCATGAGGCCCGTATTTGACAGCCGGCGAGCTGGCAACACCAGTCCCACTTCTTTCTGTTTGAATTCTTCGGGCACTGGGCCGTCCGGCGTTTTGATAATCTTAATTCTGATATTATAGTGATTCTCGTTGGGTTTTACGCGAAGCACGCCGTCTTCGTCTCGAAATTCTTCAAGGAACCCTTCTTCGACTGCTTTGGTGACCATAAACACGACTCTGGCCGGTGGTAACTCAATCTGGAAATTCCGGATGATAACTTCGCGCAACGCTGCCAGCACTTCGGTCAGGTCATCGAAAATAGTCTTATCACGTTCTTCGTTCCCGTCCATAAGTCCCATGCCGATGAACTGGAGGCAGGCCCTGAAGTTAATGTAGAAATTGGAAATTTTGGACTCATCAAAGTCGGCAATTTCCCAGCCGGGCACGTAGACTTTGTTTGTTTGCTCTCTGATCTCTTCAATCGCCATATTGAGAAAAAAAGCATCGGTTTTTCTTTTACTGGTTAAAGATTTTCGCGTTTCTTCCATGAGCTCTTTAAAATTCATACTTCCTCCTTGTCTGATTGTATTGATTTAGAGTTTTTATGCGAATTGATTGTTCGCGATTTCTTCTTTTACCGCCAGGACTCTTTCTTCTGGCCAAAGTTTCAGCACTCCGAAAATGTGGACAATATCAATAAGGTCATACAGATATAATACGCGGATCCTTTGTTCTTGCAATTTTTTATCGCCGCCTTGCTGCCTATCTACAACGGCATGCCCCAAGATGTCCGCGATAGGATAGCCGTCCTCGTTAAGTTTTTCATAAGCGGCAAGGTAGCTTTTACCGCTGGTGACGGTATTGTCTATTATCAGGTAGCATTGTTTTTCGGGATCTGGTTTGCCATCAACCCATTGAAGATTTTTACCATGCTGTTTTTTAATTTCGCGCATAATTTGGTGGCAGATGTATCGGCCGCCGATCTTGATTCTCCGGTGGTAGCTTGCCATCACGCAGGCCTGGGCTATCGTTGTCCCCGCAGTGGGGACGCCGATAAGGCACACTTGTCTTCTCTCTGACATATTAAATAGTGTGAATATTCGTTCGGAAAATTTTTCGCCAAGCAGCCATTCGAGGTCTGGGTGCTTAGTAATGTCTTCCCTGCCCCCGACATAGACGTGGGTAAAAATGCCGCTGTTTAGCGGGATGAGTTCATCGTGCCATTTGACAAAACCATAGACCGCCATTAAACGCATGAGTCCCAAATCTTCTTCAAAGATCGCCTGGCCCGACGGAGCTCTCATTATTTCTCCTGGCAACATAAAATACCTCCTTATTTTGTTAAAAAACTACCCCTTTTTATTCGTTAGGATAATTTAGCATCTGGCAAGGATTTGTCAAGGATGGGATTATGTCGTAAAATAAGGGTAGAATTTGCTTTTGTTTCTCCCTCTCTTTTTCTAAAGAGGAGGTTAGGCCGTCAGGGTTAAGTCCGTTCGTAATTAGCGAGGAGATAATAAAAAACAGGCAAAGTTGGTTCTTTGCCTGTCGGATTGTGATTTTTGAAATAAGCCCCGTTTTGCTTTACATTAAAAACGGGAGACGCACCATTGGAAAGTCTCTCATAATAAGTTTGCGGAGCATTATGAGCGCTTCATGGATTTCATCGTTTATCGGTTCGTCGTACAAAGCGATTCCGCATTTTAATTCTTTGCCCGCCGATCTGAGTTTTTGTCGGATGTTTAAATAGATATTGAGAAAGTCATCAGTTGTTTTAAGGGTAATGTTTTCCCAGCTGGACGCATGGATTTTATTCATTTCCTCTTGGAATTTATTTGCGGCCGTAGCAAACAATGATCTTGCCAGTTTGTCGCCTAACTTATATCCCATTGTGCAAACAATCTGTTTAAAATTCATAACTTGCCTCCTTATTTCGTTATGTTTGTTTTGTTTACTTGTTAAAAAACCGTTTTTATCCGTTAGGATAGTTTAGCATCTGGCAAGGATTTGTCAAGGATAGGATTGTGTCGTAAAATGAAGATATAAAAAGAGAGAATAAATCCATCCTAACCTTCCTTTGCAAAGGAAGGAGAAAAAATGCAAAATATTGAAATCTTAATCAAAGATTACCTATCCCACCTGGAAGTGGAGCGCGGACGGTCAATCAAGACCGTGGAAAATTACGGTCATTATCTGCGGCGGTTTTTAGCGTGGGCGAAAATTGGGAGCCCCGGACAAATTGACGCGAACTTAGTGCGTGACTATAGGTTGTATTTAAATCGCTTGGCGGAAAATGGGAAAGGATTAAAAAAAGTCACGCAGAATTACCATATTATCGCTTTGCGCAATTTTTTAAAATATCTGGCCAAGCGCGACATTAAAACTATGGCAGCAGATAAAATAGAATTAGCCAAGCAGTCTCCGCGCGAAGTGGAATTTTTGGAGGGCGATGAATTGGCGCGACTCTTGCGCGCGCCGGACGACGATTCTATCCGTTCTTTGCGAGATAGAAGCCTGTTGGAGATGTTATTTTCCACGGGCCTTCGCGTTTCGGAAATTTGTAAATTAAACCGCGACAGTTTTAATCTGGACAAAGGTGAGTTTTCCGTGCGCGGCAAGGGCGAAAAAATCCGGGTGGTATTTATTTCCGAGACCGCCAGAGCGGCGCTCAAGAGCTATTTGGCTAAACGCAAAGATATTGAGCCGGCGCTGTTTGTGCGTACGCCCAAAGGTAAGGGGTCGCTGGGCAAAGTGGACGCAATTCAGCTTAAAACCGGCAAAGCCCGGCAAGTAAAATTATCCGAAATGCGCTTGACACCGCGTTCCGTGCAACGGATAATCAAGCAGTATGCCATCAAAGCCGGCATCACCCGCCGCGTTACTCCTCATACCTTACGCCATTGTCTCCATAAAAATACCAGGATATTTATAAATAATGAAGTTTGCTCGGCATTTGATCTTTATTCCAATAGGAATACTTCCGTTAAAACAATGGATTTCAATGTTGGCGTTATAAAAGATAAGCGCGTTCAACAAAAAGCATCTCATCGAACAGATAAATTATTGAGCATTTGGGCAGGCGGCCACGAATTAGTTTGCACGCCAAAACACCGGTTATTTACGCTTGGGCAAGATGGAATTTGCGAGATAGAAGCTTGGCAAGTAAAAAAAAGAATGTTTTTGGCGGGCGTTAAACAAATAGATCAGTCGGGCAAAAAAGTCTTGCATCCGGAAATTTGGCGGCTCATTGGCTATATCCTTGGCGACGGCTGCATTAACGAAAGATTTCGTGGAATAAAAATATATGATAAAGATAGAAGTTTTTTGGAATTTTACCAAAAATTATTTGTTAAGCATTTTGGCAAGAAGCCGTTTTTGCGCGAGAGAAAAACCAATTCCTTTGAGCTTATCTGCTACTCAAATAAAATTGTAGCTTTCTTTCGGATATATATTCCTAAATTGTTGTCGGCGAAAAAACGTATTCCGGCGCAGCTTTTTTCAGCGACCAAGGCGGAAATTGCCGCTTTCATCGCCGGCTTTTATGATGCCGAAGGCAATAGTGGCTCTACCATTAGGATTTTTTCGGCCAGTAAGGATTTACAGAAAGACCTTCAGATGCTTTTTATGCGGCTGGGCATAGAAAGTTATTTATCGCCGCGGCATAGAAGAGTTAAATTGCCCCAGGGGAAAATTGTTGAGAACGATATTTATACATTGCATATTATAAATAGAAATAGCCAAAAAAAATTTAAACAAGAGATAAAAACTTTAAAGAAAGTGGCGACTCCGCATAAGATAGAAAAAAGAGAAGACGATAAAATCCCTGCGCAGTTGATAGTCGGTGATTTATTGGATACGGTTAAAAAATTAGGGATTACTGGTTTTGTTCATGATCTAGGCCAGCGGCACAATATTAAACACGTCAGGCGCTATCGCCGCTTGGCGCCAACGCGCTATACCTTAAAAAAGATTATTGATTCGGCTGAGCATTTTAATAGAAAAAGTCTTCTCTTTCCTATTATCGCCAAAATCAAGAACTTAGTTACTAATGAAAATTTGATTTGGTTTAGAGTAAAAGAGATAAAAGAAATTTTAGCGCGAGAAGAAGTATTTGACTTTGGCGTGGAAGCAACACATAATCTTATAACCGACGGATTTGTTTCGCACAATTCTTTCGCTACAGACCTTTTAATGTCCGGCGCGGACATCCGTTCGGTGCAAGCGATGCTGGGCCATTCCTCTATCACCACGACTCAGATTTACACGCATATCACCGATAAGCAATTGCGCGAAATTCATAAAAATTTTCACGGGAAGAAAAGAGGGTAACGTTAATCCAGTTCCCCCTCTTAAATTAAGAGGGGGTTAGGGGGAGTTAAAAAATGAATCAAAAATTTGTTTTTAACAAAACTGCCGTTAAAACGCATCGGCGCGCTTTGAGAAAAGCATCAACCGATGCCGAGCGGAGGCTTTGGTCAAAATTAAGGAGCAAGCAATTATCCGGATTAAAATTTTTCCGCCAGTACAGCATCGGGTCGTATATTTTAGATTTTTATTGTCCGGCTGTCAGACTGAGCATTGAAGCGGACGGAAGCCAGCACGGTGAAATTCGGAGAGATTATGATGAAAAACGTACCCGTTATTTGGAGAGATTTAATATTACTGTATTAAGATTTTGGGATAATGATATTTTGAAAAATACGGACGGGGTGATTTTAAAGATTTTGGAGCATATAACCCCTCCCAACCTCCCCTTAAATTAAGGGGAGGAGTAAAAATTTTCTCCCCGTAGTTCAACGGATAGAACACTAGCCTTCTAAGCTGGATATCGAGGTCCGACTCCTCGCGGGGAGACAAAATCAAATAAGCGCCCATAACTCAGTTGGTAGAGTAACCGCCTCTTAAGCGGGATGTCGCAGGTTCGATCCCTGCTGGGCGCACCAAACTGGACTTCCTAATTTTTTGGAAGCCAAAGCGATAGTTTGCTCGCCGCGCCTGCTGGCGCGGCGAGCAAACCTCTTCTTCCCCCCACAAAAAATCGCGAAGTCCAATTTGGTGCGCTTTGTTTGAAAATGCGCGAACCTTCTTTGAACAGAAAATCAGCGACATTTCTTAAATTCATTTTACCAAAATTTTTGGGAAACGCCAATGACGCGACGCCTCCGCGTCGCCGCAAAGCGGCGGCTACGCCTCAACAAAATTTTCTTCCTCTTTTTATGATTTCGCGCCCCCCAAAAAAAAACAAATAAAGAAGAAGAAAATTTCGTTGAGGCGTTCTTCCCTAAATGGGCAGGCGGAGGCACACAATACTCGCGGGGCAAAAAGTGGAAGGGGTTGAAGGGGAGGGAAACTTTTTGCCCCGCGTTGCCCTTGCGAAGAATTGATAAATATGATATATCATTTGTAGCTTCGAACGTTTCGGAGTTTGAAATTGTTCTTTGAAAATGGTAAAATACAACGGAGGAAACGAATTATGCAAGAATTACCAAAAACTTACGATCCTTCTCTCTTCGAGAGTGGCATCAATCAAAAATGGAAGGAAGCAAACATTTTCACCCCCCAAAAGCAAGGTGGTGAGCCATTCGCGATGGTGTTCCCGCCGGCGAACGTGACCGGCGTTTTGCATCTTGGCCACGCTCTTACTGTCGCCATACAAGACATCATCATCCGTTTTTGCCGGATGCAGGGGTTTCGCACCCTCTACATTCCCGGGACGGATCATGCGGCTATCGCGACTCAAGCGAAAGTCGAGGCTGAACTCTATAAGAAAGAAAAGAAGACTCGTCGGGATTTTTCCCGAGAGGAATTTTTGAAACTTGTGGAGCAATACGCCGCGAATTCGCAGGCAACCATTCTCGACCAGCTCAAGCAACTTGGGGCGAGTGTTGATTGGAGCCGTCTGGCTTACACGCTTGACGAAAAAAGGACATTGGCCGTGCGTACGGCATTTATGCTTCTTTTTAAACAAGGGCTCATTTATCGAGGCTCACGCCTTGTGAACTGGGACCCTAAGCTTCAGACGAACGTGTCTGATGATGAAATCGACTGGAAAGAGGAGACAACAAACTTTTACTACCTTAAGTACGGCCCGTTTATCATCGGCACGGCCCGTCCGGAAACGAAGTTTGGGGACAAGTACGTGGTGATGCACCCACGCGATCCACGATACTCTGCCTACGAGCATGGTCAGAAAATTGAGGTCGAGTGGATTAATGGTCATGTCGGCGCAACCATTATCAAGGACGAGGTTGTGGATATGGAGTTTGGCACCGGTGTCATGACCATTACGCCGGCGCACGACGCCACAGACTATGAAATCGCGAAAAGACACGGGCTGGATATTGAGCCAGTGATTGACTTGCGAGGATGTTTACTTCCGATTGCCGGCGAATTCAGCGGACAGCATATCGGCAAGGCCAGATCCGCCATTATTGAAAAGCTACGAAGTAAGGGTTTGTTTGAACGAGTTGAAGCAAACTACACTCACCGCATAGCTACAAACAATCGCGGAGGCGGAATCATTGAACCGCAGATTCGCGAACAGTGGTTTATCGCGGTGGACAAGCTGTTTCGACTCGCTCACTCTGAAATCACAGGCATCCCTTCCGGTACGGAAGTGACTCTGAAACAGTTGGTGCGTCATGTGGTTGAGTCCGGTCAAATTAAAATTATTCCGGCTCATTTTGCCAAAACTTACTTTCACTGGATAGACAATTTGCACGATTGGTGCATTTCGCGGCAAATTGTCTTTGGTCATCAAATTCCGGTGTGGTATCGAAACGGTGAGACGCACTGTGGGTTGGCAGCGCCGGATGGTGAGGGATGGCAACAGGATCCCGATACCTTGGACACATGGTTTTCTTCCGGTCTCTGGACATTTTCAACGCTCGGCTGGCCGGAAGACACCCCTGACCTCAAGCTCTATCATCCCAACGCGGTGATGGAAACCGGATACGATATTTTGTTCTTCTGGGTTGCGCGGATGATTCTCATGTCGTGTAGCCTTTTAGGACAAATACCGTTTAGGACAGTGTATCTCCATGGTCTCGTTCGTGATGCGGAACGGCAGAAAATGAGCAAAAGCAAAGGTAATATCATTGATCCGCTTGATGTCATGCGTAAATACGGCACGGATGCATTGCGGTTCGCGCTTGTGTACGCAAATTCGGGCGGCACTGATATGGCCTTTATGGAGGATCGGGTGAAAGGTATGAAGTACTTTGCCAACAAGTTATGGAATATCTCAAGATTCGTGATAACCAATACCTTGGCGAAGGACGATCGCGATCAAGTTTTAGTCGGCAAGCCGATTGTCGCCGTGACTGCCGCGGATCAACAGATTACGGAGAAGTTGAAAGCGGTTATAATAGAGACGACTAGTCATCTCGAAAATTTCCGTTTCAACGAAGCGGCGCAGGCCATCTATCAATTTATCTGGCATGAACTGGCGGATAAATACATTGAAACCAGTAAAGCACAGTTGAAAGATGATGCTTTGGCCGAAAACACCCAACGTCTGCTCCTCCATTGCTTAAAGCAATCACTCAAGCTCCTGCATCCCTTTATGCCGTTCGTCACGGAGTATATTTGGGGATTGCTTCAGACCAACACCTTGCTTGCCACAGAACAGTGGCCGGAAAGCTAAAAACTAAAAAAACAGGGGCATATCAACAGTGTTGATATGCCCCATTTTATTTGACGCCACGAAAGGCGTCTCCATCTTTTCTCATATTCCGCACCAGTTTTGAACCGATGCGTTGCTGAGCTTGATGGTGGATGTAATTTACTCGCTCCGCCGCGAGCCATGACGGGTGAAACCACTGACCTTCCTCGAAACAATTCCACGGCTCACCCTGATTAGGCGGTTCGCGGTCGTAGTGCAACAACGAGTGCATTTGCTCGCCTTCTCGCGTTCCCAGCGTGAGCGGGGTATTCGGATGGTAAGAATATAGACTCATGCTGACACAGCTGAGGATGCCCAGTTTTTCTACCTCTGCAACAAAGTCCAGCGTAGCGTTCACGCTCGCTTCTGTTTCGGCAGGAAAGCCGAACAAGAGCGAAGTCCCAAGTTGCATGCCACTTGCCCGAAGGTTCTCGATTCCACGGCGAATTTCTTCGATCCGCTGACCCTTCGCGCTTGCCTTGAGTACGGAGTCACTGAACTGCTCTATGGCACAGTACTGGTAGACGAATCCGCCTTTCGCCAGTTTTTCGACAAAGCTGGCATCTTGGAGCGCGTCGAAACGATTGAGCGATCCATATTGTAGCGGAAACGATCGTAGGCAAGCGAGAAGCTCGTCAAAACCCTCGTGATCTCCGAATGTACTGTCATCGAAGAACACGCCTTTGATGCCGGCCTTCACCAGTTCATCCAACTCGGCGGCAATGTGATCAAGACTACGAGCCAAATACCCGCCACGCTCCGAGCAGAAGATGCACAAACTGCGACATCCTCTGTGGAGCATTGTGGAAGTGGATGGCAATAGCTTGAAAGTGCTGTTTGCTCGTTGTTCCCGAAAACAACTGAATCCGTAGAGATCCAAATCATGCCCGAAAAGTTTTCTTGGCATGAATGGAAGTTGCGACAGATTTAGCGGTAATCCGGTACCGGTAATCACTTGCACTTCGCCATTCATCATCCTCGCATGCACCTCAAAGGTTCCAGGGATACAAGTAAAAGCCATGCGAGCTTCGGAAGTGTTGAGATATTCAAGGAGCACCTGTCGCCCCTTTTTGTTTCCCAGCTCCCGAATTAGATACAACAGCACGAGCTCGCCATCACCCTTGACCAGTATATCGAACGGACACCCAGTTTCATTGAACGGATATGTCTGCGGCATGACCGAAATAACCTTTCGGTTTGCTACTTCATCAACATGTGGGCCGCCATAGATTACCAAAACTTCGGGATTGAACCGCCTCGTCATGGTCGCGAGGTGGATTGCCGTGAAGTGGGAATCGTAGGTGCTCGAGATGAGTAGCACGTCTGGTCGTTCCGATTCAAGAAGAATTTGGTATTCTTCCCAAATCGTCGGCTGGATACGCAACGGATCAAAAATCTTCGGTGCGTATTCGACTTCCGGCAAATTGCCACGATCAACCTCGGCAATCAGTGGGGCAAGTGCCCATGCCAACGATGTTGGCATAGTGCTGAAGAAACGATCCCTCACATCTTGAGAGGGTGCGAAAACTGCTAGAAGTTTCATTTCTACCTCCTGGGTTTGAGATGACGGAATTTGGTGTCATAGTAGCCAAGCACTGAACAATATACTGCGTTGGCCAGCAACATGCATAACCTTTGCGACAATTTGAGCGGTGCGCGCAGTGTTGCCTTGCTCCAACGGAGCAACATCTTCCATGGCGTTTCGTTGAGCCCGAGAGAATTCCGCTCTTCATCATTAAGGTTAGCTCGCAAGAAGGCGACGCCCCGCGCGTGTTTCACTTTCCTTTTCATTAAACCAGCGAGAGTCATGGGGTATTCGGTACGCACGATGATTGATTCCTCGAATCGAATCAGTACCTTCGCCAGCCGTAGTCTGCAAGCCAAGTCGATATCCTCGGTGGTATTAAGTGCGCTTGGTCGGAACGGTACCTCTGGCAAGAGATTTCGCTTGATGCCGAAGTTAGGAAACGAGATATACTTCGCGCCATCGTTTTCCATCGTGCGTATCCGTAATTGGTCAACGTAGGCATCGACCTGGCTATACGGATTTTCAGAATGTAGAGCACTTAGATTTCCAGTGACTGAACCGTAACGCATGACTACTTGATACATGCGTGCAACCCAGTCCGACGGCACCACACAGTCATCATCAGTAAAGAGAATGATTGAGTGTTTTGTTTCTTTCAGTGCCTCCAGCCGAGTGCGCGCAGACCCCTTTCCGGCTTTACCCTCAAGTATTCTCACGAAAGAATGCTTTTGAGCAAATACCCGCAAGAAATCGGTCGCACTTACATGCCGATCAGCTGCAAGTATCAGCTCCTTCAAACCGTCGAAGTTGTCTAATGCTTGCGCGACGCTGGATAGATTGTCGAGAATCTGGCAGTTAGTTCTGGCTGTCGGAATAACGACCGACACGCCGTCTGCGTTTTTCATTGTCGGTCTCCTTTCATTGTGCATCAACGCCCGATTAGTTTTTGGAACTTGCGGAGCGCACATATGTATGTACGCCCACGTCTCTCCTTTTCTGAACGGGCAAAGATGACTGTTGTTGGTAGATAGCTCAGAAGCTCTGTGGCTCTGAACATAGCAAGAAGTACTAATTCCTCTCGTTCTGGTTCAGGGAACGATTCAAGAATCTTGGTCGGTGCGGCCCAGCGCTGACTGGTTGCATTGAGCTCCAAGATGAGATTGGCAAAGCCGTAGAGCGGCTCAAATCCCATCAGAAACTCCCAATCAACGAGGCCGGAAAACGATCCTCACTAACCAGAATATTACCCGAACTTAAATCAGGATAGGTAAGTCGAACTTCTCTGCTCGCCAACCGGTTTTGCAGAAGCTCAAACAATTCAGCGAGAATGTGAATTTGCTTACGGGGCAACAATCCCGCGCCCTTTATTGTGTTCAAATATCGGGACGATGATTTTCTGGCGTAGTCCGCAATATCAGAAGCAACAACTGGATCGTGGAGATACCCGTAAACGCTCGTAGGGATAGTTGCGACAACATCCAGAAGTTTACGCAATTCACCAACAAGCTCTCTTGTTGCCACAACCTTCAAAACCTTCCCTCGATTTATCAAGGGGGTACCGGAAAGTTTGGACATGAACAACACGGGCGTTGAAAAGCCGTCGATATCAACATCCAGTAATCTCGGTACTTTTACTCCATATTCATTGAGTTCACGCAACACCCAAACTTCAGTTGCGAGTTTTTCTTTGAAGAATGGAGGGTAGAATCTAACAACAATTTCATCCGATTCTTTTTCTTTTCGGATTAACCAAGTACTGTTGATATGACCTCTACCATATCGAGTCGCCTGAATCGTTTTGCCAAACTTACGCAATAGATACTCCCGCTGAATGCGGAGATCATCCTTTCGTTTTTGCTCTGCTGTCATTTCAGTTCTCCTCTAGTTAAGTTTTCAAAGAACAATTTCAAACTCCGAAACGTTCGAAGCTACAAAGGATATATCACATTTATCAATTCTTCGCAAGGGCAACGCGGGGCAAAAAGTGGAGTTGAGGCGTACCCCCACCAAAGGCGGGGCGCGGAGGCGTCGCGTCATTGGCGTTTCCCAAAAATTTTGGTAAAATGAATTTAAGAAATGTCGCTGATTTTCTGTTCAAAGAAGGTTCGCGTATTTTCAAACAAAGGGCACCATCTTTCATGTAACACAAAACATATAACAAAATGCAATGTTTTATGTTACATGTTTTATGTTACATGAATTTAGACTCCCCTATCTTATCTCTTCCCCGCGTCTCGCCCGCCTATCAAAAACGGCTCGCAAAACTCGGAATTAAAACGCTCCGGGATTTGTTTTATCATTTTCCCCGCCGCTATAACGACTTCTCAAAGATCACTAAAATCATTGATCTGCGGGCTGGCAGTACCGCTACCGTCCAGGGCCAAATAACTAAAATAGCCGATATCCGCACTTGGAAAAAACGAATGAACATAACCGAGGCCTTTATTCAGGACAAAACCGGCAATATCAGGGCTGTTTGGTTTAATCAGCCGTACCTTGCTAACACATTAAAAGATGGCTCCCTGATTAGCTTATCAGGTAAAGTAAACCTTAATAAAGATTTATATTTTTCTAACCCAGCTTACGAAAAAATTACGAATCAACTTCGTCATACTGGTAGAATTGTACCGGTTTATCCGGAAACCGCCGGACTTTCTTCTAAATATTTACGCTACATAATTCAACCCTTACTGCCCCTTACCGAACAAATAAAAGACTGGCTGCCGGAACAAGTTAAAAAATCCCAGTGCCTTATTGAACTTAAAGCGGCAATCCGACAGATTCACTTTCCCGCTTCCTTAAAAAGCGCTGGCTTCGCCCGCCGCCGCCTGGCTTTTGAGGAGCTTTTTTTAATTCAGACTTTCACTTTAAGCCAAAAAATGGCCAGGCGCAAAGAACAAGCGCAAACAATTGAATTTAACGAAACCCTTATTCGCGACTTTGTCGCCAAGCTTCCCTTTCAGCTTACCGGAGCCCAAAAAAAAGCGGCTTGGGAAATATTTCAGGACTTAGCCAAAAGCCAACCGATGAACCGGCTGCTGGAAGGAGATGTCGGAGCGGGCAAAACCGTTATCGCGGCAATGGCGGCCTTGGAAGTTATGCAAACCGGATACCAAACAGCCTTTATGGCGCCGACGGAAATTTTAGCCAAACAACACTATAATACTATATGCCAATTGCTGGCTGGTTTTGACATTAAGATCGGATTGGTAACGGGCAATGATAAAAAACTTAATCATGAATTAGGAATTAGGAATTACGGGAAAGGCGAAAAAAGATCAGCCCTTGATTCATTATTCATAATTCATAATGCAGATATCGTCATTGGCACTCAGGCGCTCATCCAAGAAAAAATTTTATTCAAAAATCTGGCGCTGGCCGTCGTTGACGAGCAACATCGTTTCGGCGTTGCCCAGCGCGCCGCCCTGCAAAAAAATATCGCCGACCTATCAGACGGCCTGCCGGGTAAAATTCCCCATTTACTTTCTATGACCGCCACTCCCATTCCCCGTTCTCTCGCGCTCACAATTTACGGCGATCTGGATTTATCATTGCTTGATGAAATGCCCAAAGGCCGGCAAAAAATTATCACGCGCCTTGTGCCGCCCGGTAAACGAAACGCGGCCTATGAATTTATCCGCCAACAAATAAAATCCGGACGGCAAGCTTTTGTCGTCTGCCCCAGGATAGAATCAAGTGATAAGAACTCGACGATAAGTAATCAGCCGGACAAACTTATTACTAATCACTTATCGCTTATCACTGAAATAAAAACCGCTAAAGAAGAATATGAAAAAATATCAAAAAATATTTTTCCCGATCTGAAGATCGCTCTGCTTCACGGAAAAGTCAAATCCAAAGAAAAAGATAGAATTATGGCGGATTTTGCCGCCGGACAAATTGATATTTTAGTGGCAACCTCCGTGATAGAAGTCGGCCTAGATATTTCTAACGCCGCGATTATGATGGTTGAGGGAGCTGAACGTTTCGGCTTGGCCCAACTTCATCAGCTCCGTGGCCGGGTGGGACGCGGCGCGCATCAGTCCTATTGCCTACTTTTTACCGATTCGGCTTCGCGCCAAACGCAAGAACGGTTAAAAATAATGACGGCTTGCCATAACGGCTTTGAACTGGCCGAGCAAGACCTGGCCCTGCGCGGACCGGGAGAATTTTTTGGCACCAACCAATCGGGACTCCCCGACCTTTCCGCCAGCCTGATTTCGGGCTCGTTGATCGATTTGATCATGGTCAGGCAAGCGCGCGTTGAAGCGGCTAAGATTTTACAACAAGACCCGGAACTTAAAAACTATCCTCTGCTTAAAGAAAAGCTGGCGCAATTCCAAAAAAATATCCATCTTGAATAAATTGCTTTTTGACGCCGATTGGCTACCGCCTTTTTGGCGTCGCCCAAAAACCCATATATTTGCCCAACATCAAACGCGTCTGGGCTTCAAGCCCGGGGAGAGAACCGAAAATAATGATTGTTGCCGGCACCAAGATCCATTGCAAAATCATAAAAAAATAACGGCGCGGTGAATATTTTAACGGACGCTCCGGCAGAATCATCGCGCCATAGATCGCCGAAGTGGCCAGACCCACCATCGCCATGGTCATAATAACGCGCGTTATCTGCGGCAAATTATATGAAAGCAAAGTAACATTAAATTTTTGTCCGCCTAAAAATAATGGCAGCCAGCCAAGCATAAAGATTATCAAAGCATTGGTTCCCCAAGACCAAAAACCTTCAAGATGATTAAAAGCCCAAAAAAATTTTGTTTTTAGCAAGATATTCTTATTTTGCCAAAAACCGAACAATACGTAAGGAATGTTCTCCGCCCCCCAGCCCCAACGCCGCTGTTGCTTGTAAACATTAATGGCCGTCTGCCACCAATTTTCCGCCAAATTGGCATCCATGGAAACGGGATAATAAAGCGGCGCCACGCGATAACGGCCATCATAAAATAATAACGCCTGCCAAAATATCCGCGAATCCTCGGAAACGTTTTTAGTTGACCAAAAATCCATCTCTACTAACGTTTTAAAGTTCATCGCGTGAGAAGAAAAAGTTGCCAGCCGCTCGGGCCGCTCCTGCTGCATCATATGCCAAAAAGTACCGCTTTGAGCCGTCACGCGCGAGAAAGACGGCGCGTCCCAAATATTATTGTTAAAGACTGGCACCGGCTGAAAACTGCAATAAATTCTGTCAGCGGAATTTAAAAAAACGTATGTTAAACGGGCAAAATACTCCGGATAGACCGCCGTATCAATATCAAAAACAGATACTAAAATATTGACGTAAGCCAAACTGATCTTATCAATAATTTCTTCTTTCACTCGCCTGCCTGCCCAGGTTTCATTGGATCCCTTGCCGGGCAGTTCGTCGGCAATACCGACCGGATGAACTGTTACCAAAAATTTATAAAATTTATCGCCGTATTTATCGGCGATTTTTTTAGCTGCGCCGGCCGCCGGCTTTCCTCCTCTTTCCTCAATCGCCAAAACCACTATCATCTTATCCTTCGGATAATTAGCGCCAAGCAGCGAATCAAAAGTTCCTGCCGCCACTTCATAGCCCTCTTTATACATTGGCAAAATTATCAAATGATAAATCTCTTCCCAGGGGAGATTGTGGCGGCCATTGTCTTTTTTCAGCTCTTCCAGCCAATTCTTTTTTAACATTTTACGGATAATAGAAAAGCTGGAACGCAGATGCATTGAAAGAAATAATGTTTTAAGAAACCAATAAATGTCAAAGGCAATAATAAAAAAAGCCGCGCCAATCGGAGAAGCCCATGACAAAAAAACGACGCCCGCCAGCGTCCCCCAAGATAGAATCCCCGGCAATATTTCCAGCGCCCGATAGATTCGCCGATCTTTGGGATCTGCGATATCCGTTGCATTGCCGATTTTGATATACTCTTTTTTCTCCATAAAACTGGTAGCGCTACGGGGAATCGAACCCCGATTCACAGCTTGAAAAGCTGTTGTCCTGACCATTAGACGATAGCGCCATGTATAGCTTCAAAAAATACGCTTATATAAGTTCTCTTTTTCGCTGCTATTATTTTTTAATTTAATCTCCCTTTTCAGCGCGGCGGCCTTATTTACATAAGCTTCATAATATTCCAAATTGTACGGCCGTCTTGATTTAGTTGATCTGACTTCTCCTGCATTATGCTCAAAAAATCTTTTTCTCAAATCAGCGCAACTGCCAATGTATTTCCAATCTTCTTTTTTACTTTTTATTAAATAGACGTAATGCATGATTTTAGCTTGCCACCCTTCGGGTGGTCACCCGAAGGGTGAAAAAGCTGTTGTCCTGACCATTAGACGATAGCGCCAAATGAAAAATAATTTCTTCAATGATAACAGAAAATAGATAAAAAATAAAGGGCCAACCGGTAGTTTCCGATCAGCCCGACGATGACGATACGTCATTGTTTACAGCGTTTACAGCAAAACGTAAGCTCGCTTTACCGCCGCTTTAAAAGGCGTCAAGCGGCGTTCCTCGTTCGCCTCCAAGGAAGCTGCAAATAAAGCTAAGGCGGCCGACCGGCAAACTTTTTCTCTCAACCCGACCCGCCTTTCTTTAACGGAGAGGTCTCTTAACCGCCCGCCTAGGTCCACTACCCAAGCCTCATAATTATTCCAATCCAGCCTTTTGATAATAGCATCTTGGCCAACACGCAAAAGTAAGCGATCAAGACTTCCTTGAATGGATTTAAGGTTAAACGAGAAAATAACCCGTTCGATCAATGCCCGCACCAGGATGAAATCTTGCGTCTCTATTGCCGATAACATTTCATCAAAATCTTTCATGACGAACGTCATCCAGCTGCTAAATGGTTGAATAGCCTTCAGAGGTTCAAGCCGCATAGATATTGTCGTCAACTGGTCAGCAATCAGTTTCTGTGTCTTTCTATCGACCCGTCCCTGAATTATCGCCGGATTATGCCCCATCTGTTCCATTTGGGAAGCTACTTGAAAAATGATCTCATTCACTGCTATTTCAATCATCAACAAAACTTTTTCCTGGGCCGAATATTTCCTGACCCAAGAATAAAAACCCAGCAAGCGCTCGCGCAGGCGATCGGTAATCGCTACTGTCCGGGCCAGCATTGCGCCAACATTCAAGCCAGACGCCTCATCATGATAAAGAAACAAGATTTTTACCATAGCTTCTTTCACGCCGGGCTTTTGAGCCCGCTGAAAAACGAAACCGAATTGGCGCAATTGTTTGCGCAGAGCTGGGGAAATCTCCTGCGGATCCATAGTTTTTTGTTTAATAATAGTTCCGCGAACTTCTGCCTCAAAAATCTGCAAAGCCTTTTTATAGGTCGGCAACGAAATTTGTTGCGCCTGAGATAACGCCAGCTGCCGGCTCCGCAGAGCCGACGACAAACCCTGCGGATAGATCACGTAACCAAGCTCCTTCGATCTCCACTTTTTTTGCGCCCGCTGATGAGGCGTCTCCCCTTCTTCCGCTCCGCGCCAGCGTGGCAATATTAAACCGCCTTTTTCATCAACAAAAATCTCGGTTGAACCCGGCAACTGATGAACTTTTATTTTTTGTCCATCTACGACCAAAATCCGCTCACGTCCGAATAAAAAATCCGCTGTTTTCATTGTTACTCCTCCCTCCATTTCTTGGAATTTTTGTTAAATTACTATGCCATATGCCCATATACAATAAATAAAAATAACATGAAACTGCCAAAAAAACAAGACTACCATTGAAATAATGCCCCTTATAGCTTAAGATGACCTAAGTTAAACTATGATCATTCTATCCATTGAAACCTCCTGCGACGATACAGGAGTTGCTATTCTTAAATACGATAAAATCGGCCAGCCAAAAATCTTGGCTAATTTGGTGTCTTCGCAAATCAAAGTTCACGCTCCCTGGGGCGGCGTTGTCCCGATGTTGGCCAAGCGAGAGCATCAACGCAATTTAATTCCGCTTTTAATTAAGGCATTGAAAAAAATATCACCGTCACGCCCCATACGTTATCCCGAGCCGGCAACACGCTTCGCTGGAGTTTTAGCGAGGCAAGTAGGCGACGAAAGTTCTGAAAAAGATTCTTCGGCTACGCCTATGTCGCCGTTACTGTCGGGCCGGGGCTGGAACCGGCGCTTTGGGTAGGTGTTAATTTCGCGCGAGCATTAAGTTATTGGTATGACATTCCCATCCTACCTATTAACCACATTGAAGCCCATATCTGCGCCAATTGGCTCAAGCCAATTGGCGCCAACGATAAGATATTCCCTGCCATAGCCCTAGTCGTTTCCGGCGGCCACACCCAGCTTATTTTAGTTAAAAATATCGGCCAATATAAAATTGTCGGCGAAACGCGCGATGACGCGGCTGGCGAAGCTTTTGATAAAGTTGCCAAAATGCTGAACCTTGGCTACCCCGGCGGACCAAAAATTTCGCAGCTTGCCGCGAAATTTAAATCCCAAATCCCAATAACCAATTTCCAAACAAATTTAAAAACCCAAATTACAAAAAACAAAATAATCATCAAGCTTCCGCGGCCTATGATAAATTCCGGCGATTTTGATTTTTCTTTTTCCGGCCTTAAAACCGCAGTGCTTTACGCTCTGCAAAAAATGACTCCGGCGCAAATTAAAAAGCAAACTCCCGCCATCGCCGCAGAGTTCCAGCAGGCGGTCATTGATGTTTTAATCGCTAAAACAACGGCTGCCGCTAAAAAATATAACGCTAAAACCATCGTTCTGGCTGGCGGCGTAGCGGCCAATAAAGCCCTCCGTAACAGCTTATCACTTATCACTAAAAACTTATCACTTAATTTTCTAGTTCCGCCGCTAAATTTATGCGCCGACAACGCCGCCATGATCGGTCTGGCCGCCTATTGGCAACTGGCGCAAAACCGCGCGAAAAAAGTTAGTTGGCGCACGCTTAAGGCGCAAGCGAATCTAAGAATCTCATAAAATCTGCATGACATGGACTGCGCTTAAATTATGAATTATGCTATTTTTTCCATGATTCATACTTCATAATTCATAATTCTTTAATCGTTTATAATGATTAAAGAAATCTGTCGTCTGTGATATAATAGTTGTATGAATTACTTATTTTATGCTCTTCTTGGCATCGTGCCCAGCATCGTTTGGCTTCTTTTTTATCTGCACAAAGACGTCAATCCGGAACCTAAAAAAACCATTCTGCTGGTTTTTTTAGGCGGCGCCCTTATGGGTCCGGTAGCTTTATTACTGCAATTTTCAGTAATGGCCTTGCTTTCTCCTGCTTCACAATGGCCGAACCTTTTTGCCTCTTTGGGGCAAAACAGATACCTGCTTTTATTGAATGTTATCGCTATCGCCCCGTTAAGCGAAGAATTCTTGAAATACCTGGTCGTTAAATTGCAAATTCTCAAAAATCCCGCTTTTGACGAGCCGCTTGACGCTATGATATACTTGATTATTAGCGCCCTAGGCTTTGCCGCCACCGAAAATTTATTGAATATCTTCTTAATTCCCGATGTTACGCTACGACTTGCCACCTCCCAGTCTCTTGTCAGATTTGTCAGCGCCACATTTTTACATACGCTGTCTTCGGGAGTCCTTGGATTTTTTGTCGCTTATTCAATGCTAAATTTTAAAAACAGGCGCTATATAATTGCTATCGGATTTTTACTGGCCGTGCTAGTCCACGGTTTATATAATTATCTGGCTTGGCTTTTCAATTCAGAAAAAATGATAGCTTTGGCTTTAGCATTTTTTTTAGCCGCACTGGGAGCTGGCGTCAGCTGGCAATTCCAATACCTGAAAAAACAACTGTCAATTTGCAAAATAAGATAAATCGACTACCGACTACCGACTACCGACTACCGCAAAAACCTGAATGTAATTCTGGTGGTAGACCGTAGACCGTAGACCGTAGACAAACGAAACCATGAACAAAAAACCATCATTTTTGGAAAGGTTAACCGGGGTGCTGGAGGAAGAGGAGGGATCAAAAAATACTTCAATCGGCAGAATTGAAGAAGAAGATAACGAAGAAGAACAAGAAGAAAAGCCTAAAAATATAGAAAAAGAAAGACCGAAGCTCTCTCCCCGCCCGCCCAGGTCCAATGAGGCTGGCTTGCGTGAGAACGAACCGGTTAAAAGAGAGAAAAAAATAACTTTTCCATCTGAAACGGGAAAAAATTCTGATGATTGGATGCCGGATTCAGAAGGCCAGCTGACAATTGACGTTTATCAAACCCCGACAGACATTGTGATAAAATCCACTATCGCTGGCGTAAGCCCGGAAGACCTGGATATCACCATCACCAATGACATGGTAACTATCAAGGGCAAGAGAGAAAAAGACGAAACCATTTCCGGCGGAGACTATTATTACCAGGAATGTTACTGGGGGGCTTTTTCCCGCTCGGTAATTTTGCCGGTGGATGTTGAAGCGGAAAAAGCCGACGCCTCAATGAAAAACGGCATTCTGACGATTCGCCTGCCAAAAATTGAAAAAGTAAAAACCAAAAAAATCCGCGTTATTTCAAATTAGCCCGGGCAAAAGCGAGAAATTAATCGGGGTCAGATATTTTTAAGCAACTTTGCTTTTAGTCCGGCAAAGTTGCTTTTTTTATTATAATATGCCTTATTCTTTTTTTAAAAAAATAGTAGTCACCAAACCATTCTGGCTGGCTCTGCTGGCGTTTTTTTTAATTAGTTTATTTGCCCTGATAACCTTAAGAATAATCAATGATAACAGGACGATTCTGGGACTAACTTTAAACGGAATCAAAGCCGGCGGGCTTGATGAAAACCAGCTGAAAAATTTTCTGGAAGTGCAAACCGTTAAATTCAACAATCAAAAAATAGCGATTGCTTACGGGGATAAAACTTGGTCGCTCGCGCCCGCTGATTTTGGCATAAAAATCAATATGGACAAAACCGCCTCGGACGCGCTGGCCTATGGCCATGAAAAGAACGGCAGCCTGGCAGAACAAATGAAAACCCTGATAATCGGGCAAGACCTGCCCCCTGATTATTCAATTGATCCGCAAAAATTTAATCGATCATTGAATATATTCTCTTCACTGCAAACTCTGGCCAAAAACGCGTCTTTAAAATATGACCCGCAAAAAAATGATTTTGTCATCACGGAAGAGGAAACCGGGATTAGCGTCAGCCGGGCCAAACTTATTGCCGATATTCTGCAAACTTTTAAAGAACCTTCCCGGACTATTTTTTTATCGCTGGTTGAAGAGAAACCTCTCGTCACTGGCCGGCTGGATATCGGCTTCTCCGGATGATAATGATTCCCCAAAAATACGCCTGACGCTTGATACTGAAAAAATAAAAGACTTTTTATCGCCTTTAACCGTTTCAATAAACAGCGAGCCGATCGACGCCAAACTGACCTCTGAAAATGGGGAGTTAAAATTCGCTACCCTTTCGCAAAATGGCCAAAGATTAAACATAAAAACCAGCGCGGAAAAAATAGCCGAAGATATTTTAGCAAATAAAAAAAATGTCTATGTGATAACCGATTCTATCGCGCCAAAAATTTCAAATCAAAACACCAAGGAACTTGGCCTGTTAACTTTGCTGGGACGCGGCGAATCAAATTTCTCGGGGTCTCCCACAAACCGTCGCGTTAACATTAAAACCGGCTCCACCAAGCTCAACGGATTCCTGATCAAACCAAACGCCGAATTTTCTTTTGGGCAAAATATCGGCGACATTGATGCCCAAAACGGCTGGGTGCCCGAGCTCGTTATTAAAAATAACCAAAATATTCCCGAGTTTGGCGGCGGGCTCTGCCAAGTTTCAACCACGCTCTTTCGGGCAACCGTGGCGGCCGGATTTAAAATTACCGAACGCCACCCCCACGCCTACCCGGTGCATTACTACGATCCTCCGGGTTTTGACGCTACGGTCTATCCGCCAAGCCCGGATCTTAAATTCATCAACGACACGCCCGGCCACCTTTTATTGCAAACAAAAATTGAAGGCAATAAATTAATTTTTGAAATTTACGGCACCAGCGACGGCCGGGAAATAAAAATTAAAGGCCCGACCATCACGCAAAAAAATCCCGACGGTTCGCTCAAAACGATTTTAACCCGGGAAATCTGGCGCGACGGCCAGCTCGCGGAAACCAATATTTTCCGCTCATCCTACAAATCGCCGGATCTCTTCCCTATCGTCAAATCCACGCCCACACCAACACCCGCGCCATCAACAACTCCGTCTCCTTAACTTGTTCATTGATTTTTTTCATAAATTCTACAATAATGAATGTGGGCCGAGGTGGCGAAATTGGCAGACGCACTAGCTTTAGGAGCTAGCGGAGCAATCCATGGGAGTTCAAGTCTCCCCCTCGGCACCAGAAACCATTGATGCGTCCCGCTTTAATAAAAGGGAAAAAACCATAAGTTTAAGTTCCGCCTTGTCTTTCAATAATAAACTTTCGTCTGATTATTTTTTTATTTTCGTGATTGCTAACTAATGCCGCATATGCGGCATTAGTTAGCAATCAGAATCAAAATAAGAATATTCTTATGTTAAAGCGGGCTAAGACTAAAAATGCCAATAGCCGTCAAAACAAAAACGACTACACAAAATTAAAAGAAATCCTCCAAAAAAGAGGACTCCTAACTAAAGAGTCTGTATTTAGAAATATCGTTGAGAATAAAAATATCCGACAAATAGGCAAAGTCTTGCTGGCTGCCGCTTTTATCACTGGCGGTATCGCTATTGCCGTAATGGCGCCAAATCTTTTGGGGGCACTCGGTAGACTTAATAAAAATCTCTCTCGGGAAAGAAAAAGATCATTAAACAAAACCTTCTATAATATGCAAAACAATGGATTGATTAAAAAAGGTCGGCGCGCCAATCAGGTCTTTTTTACCATCACACCCAAAGGACGATCCGTCTTTATTAAAAGGTACATCAAAGAGATTAAAATAGCCACACAGCCGAAATGGGATCGCGTCTGGCGCGTCGTTCTTTTTGATATCCCGGTTGATAAAAATAGCGAGCGAGATATCTTGAGAGATCGGTTAAAACATATGGGATTTTTTCAATTCCAAAAAAGCGCCTTCGTCACCCCGTTTCCCTGCCAAATGGAGCTGGAAGCCACGACGGAATATTACGGCTTAACCGAATATGTCACTTTTCTTGAAACTCAAAAAATTAGCGGCGAAGAAAAATGCCGACGATACTTTAATCTCCGATAACTCTTCAATGGCTCTATTCTATATTTATTACACTAAATTTCAATAATTAACTTATTACTAAGTAATGCCGCATATGCGGCATTACTTAGTAATCTGATAAAAATCAAATAAAGTGGCAAAACCTGTAAGATCTTCAAATTAATAGTCTAGTCTACCAAACCTTGACACAAAAATCATCTTATGTTATACTTCTAAATTCCCCAATGAGGGGATTTTTTGTTAAGCGGATATAAGCTCAAATAGCGATAAAAGCTTTAATTTAAGCCTATTTTGATGAGTGGGAGGGACGAATAGGCATAAAATTATGATTAAGTTTATCAATGCGGTAAAAAACAAAATCTATACAAAGTTGAATAATCCGAGTCAATACTTGGCTATGGTTGGCGTAATTGGCAGTTTGTTGTCGCCTTTGGCTGGAATTCAAGTTCCGGTCACCTTGGCTGATGAAAACAACTTTGACAGCAACAGCGCGTTTTTGACGGTTCAGCCCATAACTCTGGAAGAAAAAAACAGCGATGGCTTGCTTTGGCAAAATAATATTTTTGTTGAAGTCAATAAAACCTGGCTGGCGGTTCCGGTGATAAAAACAGTCGCGCGGACCCCAAAGCCGGCGGTTATCGTGACGGCTTATTCTTCAACGTCGGACCAAACCGACTCCTCCCCTTTCATCACGGCTAACGGCACCTATGTCCGCGATGGCATTATTGCCGCCAACTTTTTGCCTTTTGGCGCGAAAGTTAAATTTCCGGAATATTCAGGCGATAAAATTTTTACGGTTCAAGACAGGATGGCCAAAAAGAACAGCCATAAAATTGATATCTGGATGGCTTCGCGCGGCGCGGCTTTGGATTTTGGCGTGAAAAGATTGGCGTATGAGATAGTGGAATAGGTCATTTAAACATTAAAACATTTTAGCGTAGAAAAAACGGCTCCGATTTTATATCGGGGCCGTTTTTGTTGACAAAGGCATCGGCGTCCCGCGTTATTTTTTAATTTTTTTAATTTTTTTAATAATTTCGCTGGGCGTGAAATTGGCTTTTATTAAAAAATCAGCCGCGCCCAAGGTGAGCGCTCTTTTTATTTCACTTTCTTGGCTCAAGTTTGATAAAATAATTATAGGAATTTCTTTAGTTTCCGCGTTTTCTTTGATTTGCGCCAGGACGCCAAAACCGTCAATTCCGGGCAAAATTAAGTCCAGCAATATCAAATCCGGCTTGGTCTCTCCGGCTTGAATGATGCCATTTTCTCCGTTGACAGCCTCTATTATTTCGTATCCTTCGGTCGTAAGTTTTTTGGCGATAACTTCGCGGAGGAATTTATCGTCTTCAATAATAAGAATTTTTTTGTTCATATTAAATTTTTGACTCAATGCTTTTTTGTTCGCTTGGCAGAGAGAAATAAAAGGTGCTGCCTTTATTCACTTCAGATTTAAACCAGATTTTTCCGTTGTGAGCTTCAATGATATTTTTAGCGATAAAAAGTCCCAGGCCCGTGCCGTCGGTTTCCATCAACATAACGTTGGCGGCGCGAAAGAATTTGGTGAACAAACGTTTTTGTTGTTCCGGGCTGATGCCGACGCCGGTATCGGCGACAGAGAATTCTATGTTATTTGTATCATATTTAAGGCTGATTGTCACCTGTCCTCCCGGCATCGTATATTTGATGGCGTTTTCAATCAAATTTTGCATCGCGATAGTGATTTTTTCGGCGTCAACTTTGATCTCCGTTATCGGGCCGTCCGGCACAACCTGTGTAATTTTTATCTTTCTTTTGGCCGATAGTTCTTTGCAGGCATTCAAAGCGGCTTGAACCAGTTTTGCCATATCAGCCGGCCTTAAATTATAAACATATTTTCCTTCTTCTATTTTAGCTACGTTCAGCAAGTCGTCTATCAGAATGATCATTCTTTGGTTGGAAGCGTAACTTTTCTTGACAAAGTCTTTTTGTTCGGCATTGAGTTTGCCGAAGTCTCCTTCCAACAGCAGACTAAGAGCCCACTTGATGGCCGAGAGCGGGGTTCTTAACTGATGGGCGGCCACGGAAACGAATTCCGTTTTCATTTTTTCTATTCTTTTTTCCCGCGTAACGTCATGCAGGATTATTAAAGCGTCGGTTTGTCCTTCCGCGTTAAATATGGGAACGGACGATATTTCCAGCGTTAAATCAAGAATAGCCAATTCTTGTCGGAAAACGGTTGTCTTATTGCCGGCCAACAATTCAAACAATGATTTAAAAAAAGGCAAGTTGCCAAGTTTATCTGGCTTTTTGCCGACGGCTTCGGCGGCTGAAATTTTTAAAAAAATCTCGGCCTGGGGATTCATTAAGGTCAGAGTATTCTGGTGATCAAAAACCAGCAGGCCGTCGGCGAAATTGGCGATGATGGCCATAGTTTTGTTGTGTTCTTCTTCTATTTGATGGCGCGTCTGCCGGACTTCGGCCAGGGTGGCCGTCAGGGCTATTTTTGATTTTGTAAGTTCAGCGACGTTGAGTCGCAATTCTTGAGTTTTTTCCCGGATCTTGTTTTCCAAGGTTTCGTTCAAATCGCTCAAGTCAGTCGCCAGCTTGGCGGCCTCTTGTTCTTTTTGGATTTCCCGATAAGTCGTTCTGATCAGAAGATAACCGAGGAAGCAGAATAAGAGAAAGATTACGGACCCGATAATCCTGGCCCGCGGATTGGCCATTAAAAAGATCTGTCCGAACAGGATTAGTCCGATCAGCGCCACGAAAAGCTCGGTTAATATTATCTTGATGTCAAAGAGTTCTTTTTTAATAATGGCATAAGTGGCGAGTCCCAGCCAGATAACGGAAAAATAGGCCGGGGCGTCCAGGAAGAAAAAAAAGTTGGTAGAGAAAAGCGGCAAAACGCCGACGAAAAGAAGGGATCCGAAGATATAAATTAATATGCCGGTAAAGATATATTTTAGCCGAAGTTTTTTAAGGCCGGTATTTTTACGGAACGAGACGATTATGTAGTAGACGCTGGCCAGCAGCCCCAAGACCGTTAGAATTCTGACCAGTTGATTAAGAGGACCGGCGGTGTCAGGGGTGATGACCGGATAATCGCTGGAAACGGATTTGATAATATAAGGAGTGGTCAAACTTACAATCAGAATAATGATCGCCAGGGCGTACCAGCCGTAACTTTTTAATTTTAAAAATTCAGTTTTTTCCGTGAGGCAATAAATAAAGATCATATTGGCCGCCACCAGGAAAAATCCGATCCAAGTCGTTCTGGTCCAGAATAGTTTATTCGGGAAAGAAAAAACGGCGGTCCAGGACAAGCTGTACAGAGCGGAAAAAAAAGTCAGCCACCCTAAATGATACGCTTCCCGGCTTTTGCCTTTAAGCCAGACAAAAAAAGTGAAGGCGCAATTTAAAAAAGTTATGGCCAATAAGGCAATGGGTCTGATTTGGGAGAAATCCATACGTAAATTATACAACGAAAGGCACGCGTAAAAAACCGCTTTATCAACAAGCGGTTTTTTGATTTTTGGTTAAATGAGAGATTGGCTATCGTCCGTTGCGTCGGTCGCGGCTGGCGAATTCTTCCAGGATGTCCATAAACTCTTTTTTAGTGAACGCCGGCCAATAGGTTTGGGTGAAAAAAAGTTCGCTGTAAACGTTTTGCCAGGTTAAAAATCCCGACAGCCGGTATTCCCCGCCCGTGCGGATGATAATATCGGGATCGGGAATTCCGCTGGTCCAAAGATATTTTGAGAAAGAAGTTTCATCAATCGGTTTTCCTTTGGCTATGGCCTGGTTGGTTGCCTGAATAATCTCGGCGCGGCCGCCGTAGGAAAGGCAGATTCCGAGTAAGGGCCCCTGGGCTTTGGCCGTTTCTTGTTCCGTTTTGGCCATTAGCTTTTGGAAGTCTGGAGAGAAACGATGTTTTTCTCCCATGTATCGCACGCGGATTCCTTCTTGTTTAAGATACCTGATTTCATTTTTGAATATGAACCGGAATAAGTCCATAAGATAGGAAACCTCGTCTTTTGTTCGATTCCAGTTTTCCGTTGAGAAAGCGTAGACAATTATATTTTGAATGTTGGCATCTTTTGCCCAGCGCATCAGCTCTTTAATCTTTTTATAGCCCAGACGATGACCTTCAAGCTTAGGAAGATTATTGGCTTTTGCCCAGCGGCGGTTGCCGTCCATAATGATGCCGACGGTTGTTGGAATTTTTTTTACATTTTTTTCCATAGAAATCAATATAATATTTTAAAACCGGCAAACTTCGCGCCCGGTTCGTGCCATGTTACTTGCACGTTTTCTACTTTAGACAAGAGAGAGCCCTTTTTGAGCAATTCAATAAATTTGGCTAGCTTGGCTTTTTCTCCTTGCGCGATAACGCGCACTGAACTATCGGATAAATTCTGGACGGTTCCGGTCAGGCCCAGGCGCCTGGCGCGGCGGCAGGCAACTTTTCCTGTCTGGTGCAGTATTCTTGAATTAGTCCGAACGCATTTTTCCGAAAAAATCCCCCCGCGAAAATTCGGAAAGGCGGCGGAGCCGCACCGCTGACAATTTTCACCCTGCGGGTGATCTCCCGAAGGGATGACAAGTTTTTCTTTGGCGGCATTCCATTCGGGCTACTTAATACAAACATATTGATAAAAATCTGCACTATGATTTTCACCAACCTTATAATCGCTAAATTGTTCGATAGACGCAAATCCGCTCTTTGCAAGGAGATTTTTTACTTCTCCGCGCCGAAATGGGTACAGGACGAGATAACCTTTCTTTCCGGTGCGTTCGTCCGTGTACTCCATTTTCACGCGCTCGTCAGAAATCTCTATCGGTTTACCGTGAACCTTGTCGCCACAGTACACATAATTGCCACTGTATTGAAAATCTCCTTGCAAAATCTTTTCTCGATTGTCGAGAATGTACTGGTAATTCCGTTCGTCAATTACAAGCACGCCACCACTTCGCAAAAGCCGCTTGAATTGACGCAAGGTGTCCAATCGGTCTTTTTCGGTAAAAAGATACGTCAACGAGTTACCGAGCAGAATTACCGCGTCAAAACTATCTTCTGCAAACTCGGTATCCAACTTGCGCCAATCAAGCGTAGCAGTTTTCAATTCTACATTCTCGGCTTTAGCGTTTTCCAACGCTTTATCGAGAAAAGTTTTATCAATTTCATTACTCGTTACATCAAAGCCCTGTTTGAGCAGATATATCGAGTCGCACCCATCACCAAGCGAAGCATCAAAAATCTTTTTAACATTACGAGTATGAAATTGATTTACCAGAAAATTATCTTCTCCCTTTCTTCGTTTTTCCCAATCAATAAATTCTTGCCACATGGAGACGAGATTTTGGGAATTATAATTTTCTGGTACAAGGTCTCCATTCATAGGATTAAAAAATTTTCCTCCCCCAAAATGCAAAATCGCCAATTCTTTTTTGCCCCGAAAATCCAATACGAATTAGTCGCCGAGCGAAGCGAGGCGAACCATTTAAACTTGCGAATTCCTTTCTGGTGCCGCGGGCGAGAATCGAACTCGCATGGTATTGCTACCGAGGGATTTTAAGTCCCTTGTGTCTGCCTGTTTCACCACCGCGGCAAATTCACGTTTTTCCCGCCTTCGAATAAAACTTCGGCGAGGCGCTGAAATTTTCAGTTAATCGCTTCACTCTCTTAATAAAAATCCGAAAGTCAAATCTTTGAGGCCAGGATGGGAATCGAACCCATGCGTAACGCTTTTGTGTCCCTACGGGACATCTCCCGAAGGGAGACAGACCGTCGCCTCTTGGAGGCCGGAGAGGGAATCGAACCCTCGTATAACGCTTTTGCAGAACGTCGCCTTACCACTTGGCTATCCGGCCATATTTATACTTCTTTTTTAATAGCTCTTTTTGTTGTCCAGTTTTTAGAAAACGTTCTCTTCTGACTGCCTCACTTCTTGTGTTATACGTTTCAAAATTAAGCAGTTGCCACGGTTGATAAAATTTTGTTGATTTGACTTTTCCGTCGTTATGCTTTTTCAGGCGATTATTTACGTCTTCAGTTGAACCAATATACAAATCGTTATTTTTTAAGCTTTTCAAAAAATAGACATAATACATAAAGGTGTTTTGTGTCCCTACGGGACATCTCCCGAAGGGAGACAGACTTCCGCCTTCCCATTTGGCTACCTGGCCATCATTGATTAATTTTTAACATAAAAAAAATCAGAATTCAATGTTGAAGTTTGACTTCGGGCTGCCCTTGAAGTCAAACTTCAAGTCAAAAGCCAGGAGCAGATTCTCTATCTTTTTTATAATATTTTCCGGTGTTTCGCCGGAGTGGAACGCGGCGGCCAGCTTGTGACCGCCGCCGCCAAAAGCACCGGCAATCTCGGCTACATTCACTCCCCTGTCTTGTTGGGCGCGCAGGGAGACGTGAAACAGCCCCGGCGTTTTTTCCGTGAGCGTGGCGGCGATCTTGGCTTCGGGCGCCGCGCTTAAAATGCTGGCGATGTCCGTTTCTTCAAGGCTGATTTCAAAAGAATTGAATAATTTATGGTCAATAACGGCAAAAACTAAATTACTCCGGGCGCTGGTTCGGATTTTGGCAAAGATGTCCGTCAGTGAGGCCATTTTAGCGTCCGGGCTCAAGGAATTGGCGGCTTTGGAAATTTTTTGGAGCGAGGCGCCTTTAAGCATTAATTCTCCGGCAATTTTTAATGTTTGGGCCGAGGTATTGGGATAGCGAAAATTTCCGGTATCGCTCATTATTCCGGCCAAAAGGCAGGCGGCTATCTCGCTGTTTATCGGTTCGCCGAGGAATTTTATGAAATCATAAACCAATTCGGCGGTGGAAGAAATATTGCCGTCAACTATTTTTAAACCAATTTGATCGCCGATGGCGTGATGGTCAATGGTTAAAATATCCGCTTTGATTTCAGGGTAAACTTTAAGAATTTCCAAGCGTTCCGGGCTTCCATAATCCAGGCCGATGATCAGATCAATTTCTACCGGATTTAAATTATTGACGACCGTCTGGCTTGATGAAAAATTCAAGGCGTTTGGCGTGCTGGCCAGCGAAAAGGCCAAGACATTTTTTCCCATTTGTTTTAAGACATATTCCATGGCCAGCATTGATCCAAAACCGTCAATATCGGGATTTTCGTGGGTGGAGATGGCGATAATCTTGGTGTTATCTATGAGCTTTTTGGCTTGGGAGAAAAGATTGGTCATTATAAATTAAAAATGTAAATATCAAAGTGCAAAATTTAGGTGTCCCGCCGCTGCGGGATGATTTTAGCATTTTACATTGTCCTGATTCGTCCGTTCGGACGAACGGATTAGAATCATTTGGCATTTTGAGATTTCAATTTTAAAATTTTTTGATGATTTTCTCAATCTTCTGGCTCTCCGCCTCATCGGTATTTATGACAAATCTCATTTTAGGCACCGGATGGATTTTGAGCCGTTTATTCAGAAATTGCTGAAGTTGCCAGATGCGGGCGTTTAATTTTTTGAGAACCTCTCGGCCTTTATCGTCCGGCCAGACGCTGAAAACAATGGTAGCGTTGAGTTGGTCGGGAGACGTTCTGACTTCCAGAATGGTTGCTAAAACTCCCTGGCCGAATTCTTCTTCGCGCAGCAGGATTTGGCCGAATTCTTGTTTTATGAGTTCGTTAATTTTGGCGATTTTATGAGACAAAGTAAATTCAAAATTCAAAAATCAAAATGTAAAATTTTGGTATCCCGCCGCTGCGGGACTGATTTTAACATTTTACATTGCGTAGAGCAACGTGGTTGCCACGCAACTCTACGTTGCGTAGAGCAACGTGGTTGCCACGCAACTTTACGTTGCGTAAAGCAACGTGGTTGCCACGCAACTTTACGTTGTCATTTTGCCGCGCCTGCCAAAGCCGATAATGATTAGATAGAAGAATATCGCAA